>ENA-OWPA01000250-OWPA01000250.1-bioreactor-metagenome-genome-assembly--contig:-NODE-250-length-92776-cov-7.840074_pt1 | contig 92776 bp, 91 predicted proteins | sample MGYA00238139_ERZ651803 | MGnify/ENA primary metagenome ERZ651803 (study PRJEB26909, sample SAMN07631231) | bioreactor metagenome | isolation source: Switchgrass digestor | place: USA: Dartmouth... | reverse complement strand
ATGCTCAATAATACACCTGCACAATATAAAAAGAAATATCCTTTTCTTAAAGAAGTAGACAGTTTAGCCTTAGCAAACGCACAGCTTAATTTAGAACAAGCATACAAAAACTTTTTCAGAGATAAAGCAGTAGGTTTTCCTAAATTCAAAAAGAAAAAGAATAAACAATCTTATACAACTAATAATCAAAATGGCACAATCTATATAGAAAATGGCTATATTAAACTTCCTAAATTAAAATCTATGGTAAAAATAAAACAACATAGGCAATTCAATGGGAAAATTAAATCAGTAACTATATCAAAAACACCAACTAATAAATATTATGCTTCAATTTTAGTAGAAGAAGAAATAACACCATTGCCTAAAATAGATAAGAAAATAGGTATTGATCTAGGTATAAAAGATTTTGCAGTAACAAGTGATGGAGAAATAATAGAAAATCCAAAATGGTTAAGAAGATCAGAACAAAGAATAAAGTTTCTACAAAGAAGTCTATCAAGAAAACAAAAAGGCAGTAAAAACAGGGAAAAAGCAAGATTAAAATTAACAAAAGCATATGAAAAACTAACTAACCAAAGAAAAGATTTTCTTCATAAATTGTCTTCTAAAATTATAAACGATAACCAAGTTATAGTTTTAGAAGATTTAAAAGTTAAAAATATGCTTAAAAATCACTACTTAGCAAAATCAATATCAGAGGTAGCATGGCGCGAATTTAGACAAATGTTAGAATATAAAGCAAAATGGTATGGTAGAGAAATCATAATAGCACCATCAAATTATGCAAGCAGTCAAATATGTAGTAATTGTGGATATAAAAATGAAGAAGTAAAGAATTTAGCATTAAGAGAATGGATTTGTCCTAAGTGTGGGGTACATCATGATAGAGATATAAATGCAAGTAAGAATTTGCTGAAGCTAGCTATATAACTTTGGTATATTCGGGGATGGAACAGCCCTTTGAGCTTGGGGAATCTGGTAACAATAGTTACCTTGATCAAGAAGCTCCTACTTCTATAAGTAGGGGTAGTTCACGTGAGGTGGTTGTATGGCAGATAAAAAAGAAGCTACACATTCTTTAAGAACTGAAATTCAAATGCTTTTCAATACTCAGGGTGCAGATCAGGTTGTTGAAGATGTTAAGGAGATTTCCCAGAAAGTTGCCAATTTAGTAGAACCCGTTAAAGGTTTAACTAATGCTTTTGCGGAATTAAATGCCAGTCCTTTAAGAGGTTTAGTAAAGATATTGAAAAATTTTTCTGTAGATTCAGTAGCAGTCGATGCAAGTAATTTACGAAAGGTTATAGAGAATAAAATAGCGACTGCCATTACTAAATCTAAAATTGAGTTTATTGGTGATGAGGGAAGCGAAAGATACCCATTTAAAGTTAAGATGGGGAAGGAGTTTTGGGAGAAGAATCATAAGAATGTAGCGGAGGCAATGGCGAAATCATTTGCTAATTTTGAAGTGGATACATCAAAAATACCTCCTTTAGATAATAGGCAAATACTAGAAGAGTTTCAAAAGAGGTTTAATGAGCAGATTGTTGAGCTAATAAAAGATCAGGATATATTTAGTCTATTTAAGGTAGATCCTAAGACTAAAGTTAAGAAATTTAAGTATAAGAGGAAATTTACATTAGATGAAAATACAGTAGAAGAGATAATGAAAGCTATAGAAAGTGAGTTTGTAAGGGTACTTTCCGATCCTGCTAATATTAATTTAGGAGATATCCCTAAATTAAATCTTAAATCTGATGAACTAAAACAAGTTGTATTAAGGATACAGGAAAGTATTGGGAATATAGATAGTTTATTAGGGGTAGACGCTAAAACATTAGGAGATTTACCTAATATAGAGGATAAATTAGTTAAGTTTAGAGATAACTTAACTAAAATGATTAAAGAAATTAATACTTTAGCCGAACAATTGGATTCAATAACTATAGGTAAGGCTACGGAGGAAGATGTAAAGAAAGCGATTAAATCAATAAATAACTTAAAGGATTCCGTAACTATTAAAATAAGTAAGTGGATAGAGGATGTTACATTAGCATTAGACTCTCAATTAAATTTAAGGCCAGATTTAAGTAGCTTTAAAGAAAGTATTAAATCTCTGAATAACTATCTTGATACACTATTTCAACAACAAATAGAGTTATTCCAACAAGACATAGATAAGGTATTAAATAAATTAACTACTAAGGATGTAGAACAAAGAATAGATTTAGTAAAGGGCAAGAAATTAGATATTACTCAACTTATATTAGATGTTATTACAGAAAATATTCTTAAACAGGAGATACCTATTGCTGTAGATTCACAACCAATTAGTGAAACCATTAGAGCGTGGACTACGGATTTTGGTATAGATATAAATGAACAGTTAAATGGTGTTTTAGAATCTCTTGTAAATGGAATGTCAGGTATATATGAATTATTAGATGTTCAAATTTCATCCTTAATACAATCTACTATAAAAGATCTAAATTCTGTGGCAGCAGAAAATGCTGAATTATTTAATACAGACGAGTTGAGGAGACTAATTAGGAAAATACAGGAAGATATATATTCTAATGTAGTAACTGTTTTATCTAACGTTACAGTAAAAAGTATAACTAATGAGAATTTTGAATTTGATCTACCTAAGTCTTTTAGGAAGGATATTAAACGGGTAATTGATAATAACATAAAAGAATATATGAGAAGAGTATCTGAGTACTCTCAGGTAGAAGGACTAGAGGGAATAGAGGTTAATGACGCTATTGAGAAATTAAGGAAGCATACTACGATGATAGTAAATGCAGTAATGAGACAGGTTAATCAGTGTTTAACTAATATTAGAAGAGAATTTGCTCATGAAGATATTGGGTTGGCTGAGAGTACAGAGAATTTAAAAAATACCTTTAAAAATAACATAAGAGCATTAACTAAAACTTATATTAAAGCTCTAGAGAATTCAATTAATACTATTATATTAACAGAAGAAAGTTTAGAGTATTTAAAAGATGAAATTACTAATTTAATAAAGAATAATATTAAAGTTTCTAGCATAGGTGTAGATGCTCAGGAAGTATCACTTACATTAGATGGAATTTATAGCTCAGTACTAAATCAAGTCTCTACCGAGATTAATAATGCTTTATCCTATTGGACACCTCACATAAATATCAATGATGCTTTAAACGGTGAGCAGATATCAAGGAAGCTTACGCAACAAATAGATGAGGTACTTCAATATCGTATCAATGATTGGGTTAACAAAATTAGTTATGATACTAATCTAACCGAATCATCTAAGGAGGATATTGGTAATGTAGATAATGCAATAAGAATAGGAACATTAGATATTACTAAGTTATTAGATACAGTAGCAAAGGGTATTGAAGATATACTAGAGAGACAGTTAAATGATTTAATTAATGAGGTTAAGGGATCAGATATCGGAGAAGTGAAAATAGATGTCGCTAATGTGGTAAAACGAATAGATACTTTATTGGAAAAGCTAGTTTTAAATAGGGTAGCAAAATTAACTCTAGAACAGGCAAATCAAGAGGATTTAGGAATTAATCTGGATAAACCTACAAAAAAAGTATTAAAACGAATAGAGAATATTGTAAATAGCACTATAGATGCTATAACTGAAAAGGAAATAGATTCAGGGGAATTAAATATTAAAACTAATAGATTACAGAATAATATAAATAGCATGATACAGAAGATTATAAATAAAAAGGCTAAAGAGATAACAGCTTATGGTAATCAGTTGGTGGGAGAAGTATCAATAGATAGTGAGTATTTAGTTGTATTGAAAGAAAGTATAGATAATATACTAGAGAATATAATGTTAGGATATGCGGAAGCCGCTAAGAAATTGTCTACTCAAGTAAGTAGTAGTGATGAAATTAATGCTATTTATACTAAGATGGTAAATGGTTTTACTGAATCATTTTCTTTAGCTATAGATAGTTTCTTAGAGGGGTTGAATGTTGTAAATAAAGGGCAAGTTAATATACCAGTTAGTAAGTTACACCCTAAGATAAAAGAAGCTATGGCCAAATATTTTGGTGTGGGGGTTAAGGAGTTTACTGAAGCTTTCCCTGAGATCAGTGGAAAGGAAATACAAAAAGTAGTAATTCAAAAGAATGTAGAACTAATAATAAACACATTGAATAGTGTAATAAATGCTTCCACTAAAAAAGTAATAAAATCATATACAGATTCTATAAAAGAAGTAGAGATAGAGCCGAGTAGTTCATTAATTGAATATATTCAAGGTAAGCTAAGAGAGTTACAGGATAGTATACTTACAGCAGCGAAGAGAATGGTTAAAGAACAGTTTAAGTTCCTCACTGAAGAAATAAGGCAGATGAATTTAGAGGCTAGAAGTTTAGGGTATAGGCCAACTAAAGCATTTACTAAGGAAGTTTCAAAGGCCACTGGTGAGAGTGTAGAAACAGGTAATGTAATTAAAGGCATTTTAGGTAACGCTAATCTAAATATAAATACTGCTTCTATTAGTGGAGCTGATATAATTGCAAATGAATTAGAGGTTGCTAGTACTTCAGTAAGTATACCTAATATAAGTGAGTTAAAGACAAATGCTACTTCTGTGATAGTTGATGGGAAGGTAGTAGATCTAAATGTAGATAGATTCCCAATGGAAAAGTTATCACCTTCTATTGAGAATTTATTAACTTCAAGAATACAATTTGATCCAGAGGCATTGTCAGAACTCTCCAATGTTTTATCTAATTTAACTCCAGAACACTTCTTACGTTCAAATATATATGGTAGAGGATATGAAGCATTTGATGTAAATAAACTTTTCTTTCGACAAGTGACTGATACTCGAAAAGGACTTTTAAGTGGAGTAGCTTCTAATATGGCTAAGTATTTAATTGCAGGTTATTTAATGAGATTACCTATGAAGGCTATTACAGAAGCTAACAAAATAGCAGCAGAGTTGGACTACCATATAGCAAAAGCTAGGCAGAATATTGTAATAAAAGATCCTCAAATGACTGCTACTGCCCAACAAATTGTATACAATAGATACAGACAAGAGGGGCGTAGCGTAGACACAGAAGAATTTAGAAATGACGTTAAAAGGGAAGCTACTAATCTACGGAATATGATGAGTAGTGAAATGTCAAAATACCTTTTAAATATTTCTAAGGCATACTATCAGGATATAGCAGATGTTGGAAGATATTATAGTATAGTTTCTAGAAGAGCTAGAAATCCTTATGAGGCATTAACTAGAACGAAAGAAATTGCAAAAATTGCGGCGGTGGAGGAAGATTTAGATATTGATTTTGCTGCTACTGGACTTGAAGCGTTATCTGCACAGTGGGGTATACCGGCAGGTAATATGAATAGATATGTAAATATGTTATTAAAAACTGCTATGTTGTCTAACACTACTGTTGGAGATTTACTAGCTACTCAAAGAGATACTGCTGCAATGTTCAAAACAAGGTTAAAAGGTCTAGATGATGAAAAAGCGTTTGCTACTGCTATGGCATTATCTTCTATGTTCGTTGAGGCTACAGGAAAATCAGGTAGAGAAGCAGGTACTTTCTGGAAAAATGTATTACAGAGACCTTATACAAAGGACAGTAGAAAATTCTTAGAAGAAGTCTCTCAGTATGAGGGATTTGAAATGTTATCACCATATTATGTCGATGAGATGGGGAGAAGAGTTCAAAAAGATTTCTTAACAATGTTCTCAAATATAATAGAAACTACTCTAAAAGTAGATGATCCTTCTGCAATGTCTATATTATCACAGATATTCCCACTTAGAACTATTGGCGGAGCAGAATCTATATCAGCATTAGTACAGAATCTAAAAGTAGATTTAGAAAAATCCATAAAAATGTTAAAGGACATGGGAGAGCTGGATCAAGATACTACTATAGATACTGTTGATGTTAAAGAAGTAATTGAAAAATATATTGAAAACATAATGGGAGTAACAGATGAAGATATAGGAATGTATTTAGCTGGATTACAGGATACTTTTCAATATACTTATACAGGGATGCACACTCAATGGCAATCCACTATCTATACTGTTTTTCAGGAACTAAAGGAAGAAGCAAGTGCAGCCATGACTTATTTAACCGCAGTACTTCGTAAATTTGAAGAAAATGGATACAAACTTGCCGAAGTAATAGGGATTTTCATGAAGATAGGTCTTGGACTATTAGGAGAAAGAATGATAGATAGAGTGATTCAGAAAGGAAAAGAGGCTCCAATTGGACTAAGTGATGTACAGAAAGAAGCGGCTTATAAATATATTGAACTTCAGGCACTTGAAAAGTCTTTAGACGCAAGAAGAGAAGCTGTAGAACAAACTTTAATTAAATATAAAGCTAATTTGGATGCAGTAGATAAGGATATCACGAGGTTACAAGATGAAAGGCATCAACTTCACGTATTCATTAATGATTTACAGAGTAGGGCGAAGTTGTCTAAGGAAGAGGAAATAGAGCTTCGTAAAGCTATGATGCAAAGAGATTTGTATGATGATCAGTTAGTGAAACTTAGAAATACTTACAGTTTATTAGAACGCACAGTACAGGGGTTAAATGATGAATTTGAGGATATTACACAATCATATTCAGGTGCTATTAATCTTGGAACTTTCCTGAAAAATAGCATGGGGGCTAGGAATGTAGAAGAATTAAGAAATAGTTTTGCAAATTACCTAAGAAATAATAAACTTTATAATGAAATAGCACCACTGGCTATAAGAAGCTCCATGAATCATAGTAACGAATGGTACGAACAACTATTTAGTAGGAAAACTGAATTAGAACAAGCATTGATATCGCAACAAAGAGAAATGATAGAATATATAACTGCTGCTTTTGGAGATAATGCTCAAGATATTTTACGTAGGGCTTTAGGAGATAACTTTGAAGAAACGTTCTATGCAATAGGACACAGATTATCAGATGAAACAGTAGAAGCTATAAAACGAATCGGTGAACATGTTGATTTTGATAGTCAATATGCTAAAATGCGTAAGAATTTTGAAAACACATATAGAGAATTAAATGCTATAAATTCTGAGCTAATTAATTTAAACACTGATAGACTAAAGACTGAAAGATTAATATTTGAAGCAACTAGACCAAAGATCGCAGGATATGGAATAGTGGATGGGGAGAGAGTAGCTAATTTAGTACCAAAGACAACAGAGGAAATATTAGAGAGTTATAGAAGTTTACTTCCTTCAGTTGGAATAAAAGTAGAAGAGTTTGAAGCAGGTATGGACAGATTAGCGGCCATGTTTAAGGATGGAAGATTTAATGTTGATGCGTATGAGGATGCTTTGAAGGAAGTAGCTGCTCAACTAGGAATAGCAGACAGTGATTTCAATAAGTTCAAGATGACTATTAAGAATTTGAATGATGAGATAAGGGCAGGGAATAGAGCTATATATGACTATCTAGCAGCATTAGAGTCCGTTAGTACAAAGAGTGGAAGAATTCAAGCAGGTACTACAGTTAAGCAAACAACTACTCCTACAGGATTAAATGATACAAGTAAAACTGCATTAGGTGTAGGTGCATTATCAGCTTTAGGATCTACTGCTACTAAATCAGGTTTATTTGCTAAATTATTAGAAAAGTTTAAGGCTACTGGATTTGGATCAGGATTACTAAAGATAGGTACAGCGTTAGGAGCTACTAAATTAGGAGCATTAGGTAAAGGGTTAGCTGTAGGTGCTAAAGGATTGATTGCTAGACTACCTCATTTAGCCTTGATATATGCAGGGGTATCAGCACTAGGATCTATAATGGGTGGATTGGCAGAAAGAGGCATGACAGATTCAGAGAGACTTTCTCTGGAAGCAGATAAGTTAGAGAGTTTGATAAAGAAAGCAACTGGGTGGAAGATAAATGAAGGAGATAATGCTATAACAAAAATAGCTAAATATGCTGGTAACTTTATAGGTACTTTAAGTAGCGGTGCCATGAATCAATTAAATAGATTGGTTGGAGGTACTGCACCATCCTTAATTGAAACGTGGAGATTGCGTAGTGAAGCAATGAAGCACCCTGAGCTTACCAGAGATGAATTAATAACTCAATTAAAGGAAATGTATGAAGTAGATGTTAAAAGATATAAAGCAAATTACCAGAGACAATTAGAGTATTTGAATAAGAACCCATTTGTAGATCCGTTAACAGGTGAATTAAGAGCAGATAATGATCCTTATCTAGAAAACTTACCATTAGAAGATTTAATGGAATTCTTAGATAGAAGAATTAGTAGTTTGAATAAAGCTTTAACAGAAAGCGATGCACTATTTACTAAAGAAAAAGTGAAGTTATTGATAAGCGGGTTGTCAAATAACTCTAGAGAGATGAGAGAGGCTGTAAAGAAGCACTTAGACAGAAACATAGAAGAAATGAGGGGGCTAGTAGAAGAACTAAAAACATACCTACCTAAACTTGTACCTGGAACAGAAGCTTATACTGAAATGCAATTACAGATAATGGATTTAGAAAATAGAATTGCTGAATCTGAACTACAGAAATTTGAAACAAGGTTTTCAGAATTTGATGAGATAATGGAAAGATATAGTAGGCAATCATCTTTAATTCAGTCTAAGTATGACGTTAAAAAATACGATGCTATACTATCGGGAATAAAAAGTGATTCCACAGCTATAAGACAGATTGAGAAGAAAATGGCTGAGGAACAGGTAAGAATGATAAATAGTATACAAAGCAAACTAGATAGTTTAATGAGACAGTTTGCTGATAAACCAGACCAAAGAGAAAAGATATTAATTCAAATACAGCAATTAGAGGCAGATAAGAAACGAATTTTAGCTGATATAAAAGATAAGATGAGTGAAGGATTATCTACTTTCAATCTTCCTTCTGAGATAAAACCTTTAACCTACTACGAAGCCATGACAAGAAGTAATACTCATAGAAATGTAACTGTTAGATCTGGAGATGCTATGGTAAACATTACTATTGAAAATATGACTGGATCAGATGCAGATTTAGAAAGATTAGGTAGAGCTGTAAGTAATGCAGTAGCACAAGCACAGAAAAACTTCGTAAGGCAGTTTGCTAATGACGTAAAAGCTGGAATGGGTAACAACTATTATAGTTGGAATAATTATTAATACCTGCAACTATTGTGTTGCAGGTATTCTTTTGTTTGTTAGATATCTAGGATATGTATTATACCTATACTATTTAAAGAATTGGAGGTGGAGAGGTGTCTAGACAAAGACCTTATGTTAATCCTTTAGAAGATGATTATAGATATAAAAAGATATTGTTTGTCGATGTTGGCATGACTTTTGAAAAAGTTAATGCAAGAATTATTGAACCATACACACCACCTACACCTTTACCAAAGACAGCTAGAATGGATATTTTAGAAGGTCCATCACATATACATCATTCAGGTATTGCTGCATATAAGTGTAGTTTCGGATTGTTATTTCCAAATAGACGTGCTTACATTGAATACATGACTTATATAGGAAGTACTCATAAATTTTATGATGAAAGAGGTCAGATTTATACTGGTACAGTTGAAGATGTGAAACCTAGGGTGGTGGAAGGTAATAGACGATATGTTCTTGATATAACATTGATATTAATAAAAAAAGATCAGTACGATAAGAAAGATTTCTTTCAATTTCAAGATATAGAGGGACATTGGGCGGAAAAAGACATAAGCGAAATGGCTAATTTAGGTTTATTAGCTGTTACTACTATAGATGGCGATCCTGTATTATACTTCAGACCTGAGGATTATACTACAAGAGCAGAGTTCGTAGCAATGTTAAATAGAACTAGAAGATTGATAGAGAGGATATTAAGGGAGTAGATAAGAATGAGTAGATTTTTAGATGTTACTTCAGATAAATGGTATTATAACGAAATAGTAGAGGCTTCTAACATTATATTAGAGGATGGAGATCCATTGATAGTAGGGATACCTTATAATGTTTTTCAGGAAGGAAAGCCTTATATTTATCAGGAATTTAAAGCAACTGCGGGGCAGAAGGAGTTTTTATTGAATAAAGCTATAACTCCTTCTAATGATAATCCATTATTTGTTTATGTAAATGGTGTTCAAACAGTATACAAGAGTGTAGAGCCAAGTGGAACTGGAACAAAAGTTACTTTATATACTGGAGTACCCGCCAATGCTGTTGTTGCTTTTGCAAGTTATGGTGTTCCTCAATTAGATGAATATGGTAGGCCATTTACTACAGGCATACCTAATGCTAAGTATCCAAGTGTGAAACTACAAGGTGCTTCTAATTACTACTATAATCAATTTTATAGAGGTAAAAGGGAAACTGTATCAGCTTTCGGTAAGTATCTGAAACGTGCAAGTATTACATTTGAGGAATGGAACGCAAATCCGTCTAAGAGGTCAAAGTTATTACAGAAATATATAGGTTATAACGATAATGTTTATTTTATTGATCCTGAAGGTACGCTCTATGTTCCTTATAACTTAAATGGAGTTACGTGTAAAGTTACTTACTTTACTTATGAAGGTTATGTGAAAGTTAATACTCAGGAAGTAGTTCCTGTATCTGATAATGTCTTGCATCTAAATAGAGTGTTTCCAGATGCTTACATTACCCGTGCAGAAGCTTTTGTGCTTATAGATCGTTTAAGAAGAACACTTTATAGCAGATTCTCAGATACTAAAGCATCCTCATATAAATTAGATGCTACGATTATTGCCTATGAAGGACAGAGAGCTATTAGTATTCCAGGTCGATACGAGGTAGGAAAGAATGATATAGAGGTTTACTTAAACGGTAAAAAGCAGACTGTTGGAAAAGATTATATAGAACAGGATGGATATACAATAGTATTTAAAGATTATTTGAAAGAGGGAGACGAAGTAAGAGTAAAAAGTGACAGGAATAAAAGTAATAATTTAGTGGATGTAGGTACACGTACAAAATACTATAGACCAGATAAAGGAACATTTATCAATATTAATGGTACTATAGGTAACCCTGATCCAGATGATGATTCTTGGTGGGCTCCTCATATACTAGCTTTAGAGCAGGAGGTATTAAGTACTGGTGAGCCATTAGTAGTAGGTATGCCTATTAGAGGAAGTTTTACTTATGAGGGGCAGAAGGTAGTTACAGTTGATTCTATGAAATACCCTATTCAAGGTCAGGGGGAAGAGGAGAATTGGTTTATGCCTGAAACTTTTATGACAAGAGCACACGCCGCCACAATCCTCAATAAATTTAGAAAGCTAATGCTAGAGAAGTTCCTATAGGAGTGATGCTATGCAATATCTATCAAAAGACTTTCAACGAAAATTAGCTGACAATTTAAAAGTAGGTCATTATTCTAGACCAAGATGTATAGTTCAAGTAGATAGAATGGCTTTTATCCCAGGTAAGGTAGAGCAGATTACTATAGATGATTTCGATTTAGATACCGTAGTAGAGATTCAAAGAGAATGGATAGAAGCTGATGAAAGTGGATTATATAATGGAGAAACAGTTATTAATACTGAAAATATTGTTTTTCCAGTACAAGGGATGTCTCTGGCTAATGCTACTGATGAGTTTGGTTCAGCAAGAAGTGGTGGTTCAAAACACCAAGGAATAGATATAGCTTTAAACACTAATGCTTTCCCTGAAAGACGTGGTGTAGGAACTCCAATTTTAGCTGCGTGGGGTGGGAGAGTTAGTACAGTAAGGACATCAGATCTTTATAACGGATATGGTATTTATGTAGATATAGTACACCCCAATGGCTTGAGAACAAGATATGCACATTTAGATAATGCTTTAGTATCGGTTGGAGATATAGTATCTCCAGGGCAGGTAATTGGCGAAGGAGGAAATACTGGGAATGTATTTAGTAGCGGTAAACCAGTATTAGGTTCATATAGTGATCCTGATTCCATGCGATACAAAGGGTACGGGGCTCACCTACATTTTGAGATACATGAATCTATAGATGATAAAGGAAACTATAGGACAGTAAATCCAAGACCATATTTAGATGGCAGTAAAAAGGCTACAACTTCCGTATCTCAACAGGGGGCAGGTGTTGTAAGAGATATCCCTGTTGTAGGATATAAAAATTCTGTAAGATTAAATGAAACATTTGTTAAAAAAGATTGGTATAAAAATAGCGTATATTCATTTAAAGATAAGTTTTTAGAATTATCTACTATAGAAAAAACTTCAATTGATGGGATTCATAACTGGAATACATTAACGTTTAAAAAGAAGTTGTTTTCTTTTGGTGTAACTACTGGAATGAATATAAAACTTAAAATGTCCAGGGAAGGTTACTTAGATTTTGCTTTTAGATCTAATTTTTCTAAAGAAGATGGGGATGCTTTTTATATTGCTATAAATGATCCAAAGAGGCGTTCTGTTAATTTTGGTAATTTTAAAGGATTAAAAACGGTGCAAGAATTGAAGAAGGTGTATGTACCTGCTGGTGATGTAGATATAGATATAGTAATTAAATGGGGTGGAAAACCTGCTGTAGAAAATGGAAAGAAAGTAGATAAAAAATTTTCCATAGGTAAAATAAAGATAGTTGATATAACTCCTACTAAAGAGGTCATAGATACTCTTTATCCGAGTAAGGGATATAGTAATAAACAAGAAGATTTCATAAAAGCCCAGGGCGGTTTCTGGGAAGAAAAAGAAATAGTAGATTTTATATTTACTAATGACTCTCAAGTATTCGATTTATCTGTAGGTGAGTTTGTATATACGGATACTATACAATTAGATGAAATAAGTTCTTGTGATATAGTAACTTCACTAGAGCAGGATTCAGCCGAAGCAATTATTACTATACCTAATCCAGATGGGTACTACAGTCCTGAATATAATCCATATTATTTCCCTGAATTATTTAGGTCTAGCCCATTTGCATATTTTATGGGGGGATTTCAAACTGGTACCTTATCAAATAATACTCCAATTAGAATTTATATGGGATATGGTGAAGAAGTAATTAGAGTTTTTACAGGTTTAATAGATAAAGTTGATGTAAGAAATAGCCCTCCTACTATAACTATAACTGCTAGGGATATGTATAAAAAGATATCTGATAAAGTATTGACTGAAACAAAGCAATATCCAGCTATAAATCTATTAGATGATTTCCCTGGGGGAACCCCTAAATCAGATAGTGATTTTGTTAATACAATAGCTCCTGGTGCTATTGAAACATATAGAAAATATAATATACTTCCATCAATTACAATAGCTCAGGCAATACTGGAATCAGGGTGGGGGAAGAAGCGTATTGGGAATAATATCTTTGGTATAAAAGCAGGTAGCGGTTGGAATGGAAAAACAATAACTTCTGTTACTACAGAGTATAAAAATGGGAAGTGGGTTTCTGAAACTGCTGTATTTAGGGATTATGATTCGGTAGCTCAGTCTATAGAAGATCATGCTAAGCTAGTAGGGACTGCCCCAAGATATGAAGCAGTTAGAAACGCTAAGGATTATAAAGAGGCAGCTAGAGCTTTACAGGAAGCAGGGTATGCTACGGATCCAAAGTATGCAGAGAAACTAATAAATATAATAGAGCAGAATAATTTAACTGTATATGATATAGGCCAAGGCGGAGGCAGTTTTGGTACTGATCCCGAAGGAGATAAGGTAGCATGGTTAAAGTCTGCGGTTGTACAGGATTTAATAGCTCATGCAGGTATGTTTGGATGGAGAAGGCATCCTGAAGATTTACAATATCCAGATGCTATTATCGAAGAGTCTTATTTAATATCTATAGATCAGCAGAAAGGAACTTATGTAAGAGCAGTACCAGGAAAAGAGGGAGAGTTTGAAGTAGTAAGTATGGAATCAACACCTACCCCTCAAGGATGGATGAATCCTTACACAGACGAGTACGGAAGAACTTTTGAGCAGTATCAGCATAGGGTAGGGGAATGTATAAGCGAAGTTCTTAAAGATACTCATTATAGATCTTATTGCGACAGGTACGGTACCTATAGATTGGAAACCATCAATTATAATAAACCAATAGTAGATACCTATACTTATAGGGAAAACTTAATAGCTATTGATAAGACAATAGATTTTTCAAGGGCTAGAAGTCATATCATTGTAATAGATGAGGAAGGCAATAAAGCAAGTTTCTTAGATAAGGAAATTTTAATAGAGTTAAAAAGTGAAATAAGGACTGCTTCTGTTGTAGTTCCTTGGGCTAAATCCTATGAGCTAAAGAAAATGGTAGCATCTAGGTTATTTGAAGATATGAAGAGGATTTGTAGGTCTATACAAGTAGTTACACCTTGTAATCCTACATTGGACTTATTGGATAGAATAAGAATTATTGATAAAGATTCATCCACAAACGCTGTATATACAATAAAAGGAATAAGAAGATCATATACTCCAGAATCGGGGTTATTGCAATATCTAGAGTTGTTCTGGTCCGAAAAAGGAACGGTGATTTAGATGATACATGGTGGAATTGTTAATGATAATATAGTTTTTCCTGTGTTGGATTTAATTAGGAGAGAGATGAAGGATTCAGGGTATGAGTTCGGTATTCCCTCAGTAGTTTTTTACAGAGATCATCCTTTAGATGATGAAATTGTTACTGCTGCTGAACTAACTTATGAATCAGGTTTAGTAGAAGAGATAATTTTAGTGCGGGGAAGTGACGATGAAAGTACTTATCCTGAGGGATTAAAACCAAACCATCCTGATTATGAATACTGTAAGTATTGGAGATTAACTTCAGTTATTATTTCTTATTATGATAAAGGATCAAACCCACAGCGAAGATATGAGATTTATTTAAACTACGATAAAAGAGGATTTTTAGAAAGTACTACAGTAAATAAGGTTTAAGGAGGGGGCTATAATGTCTTTCAGTATAGGCTATGTAGCAGGTGGAGTTATTGATAAAGTACGGAAGTTGCCATACCCTCATTTTTCTATATTTACGGTTCCTTATATAAAAGGAAGAAGGATAAGAGCAGAAGGAGGAGGAGTGTATACAGATACTTTTAGTTTGCCTTTTCCTACTGAATTCTTATCAGTAGCTTTCGCAGCTAGTGAGTATTGTGATGGAGACTATTGGGAGCTAACCTTAGGGGATGTAAAAATATGTGAAACTATCTATACAAAAGAACTTCCTGAAAGTGTTTCAATGGGGAATAGCTTTGGTATAGTATATCCTTTGGAAGCAAATACAGTAATAAAATTTGATTTTTATAATGTTAGTGGTACCCCTAAATCTGTCTGGTATAATATTAAATTCTTGAGAGAAGAGCAAGAAGAGGAGGGTGGAGAGGAAAATGAGTTGTCCGAGTAAAGTTAGTAAACCATGTGCATGGATGGAAGGAGAAACCACTGTAAAGAATTTAATAACCTCCTTGGCAAATGAAATAGTCAATGCAAAAATTCCTTTATTGGATGGGGGAGTGGAAAGTAGTAAATGGAAAATTTTATATAAAGAAAGAGAGCATAATTATGTAACTTATACAGTAAGTACTGTTAACACATCTGGTAAATATATACATGGAGAAACTGGTTTAATTAGTACAGTTTATCAGATTCCTAAGGAACCTACTGAGTATAAAGCAAATGATGGATATTTTTATGAAGCAAAACCCAATACTCCCGTAGATCAATTTACTGATACCCATCCTGAGCATAGGACAGGGAAAAGAATTAGTTTTGCACCCTTTACTTATAATGGAGAAACCGTTTATATTGAAGAAGCTTTAGTTACTCTTGTAGATATGTATCCTAATATACCCGGGACTATGTTTGAAAACAAGTGGGAAAAGTATCAAGCTTATGTTGTAAAGCACTTTAGAATTGATTATCAAGGCAATGAAGTTGAAGATAAGAATTGGAATTACTATAAATTGGTAGCACCGTTACCAGATGACTGGACTTATTTCCTTTATAAAGGTACTGCACTTACTGTAGGTAGATATAGGTGGTATTCTAATAATGAACCACACATATCTGATAGAACAATTACGATAAGAAATTCTTATTCTGTACAGCATTATACATTTACTCCTTCATACCATGAGATACCAGAGAAGTTAGTTCTAGAATGTACTACTAACGATGGTAGAAAGTATAATGTTTATTTTGAAAAACCTTTAGACAGTAATAATTATATTAAAGTTCAGTATGGAGTGGAGATAGCTCACGCTAAAGAACTAGAAGGTGTTCCTGAGGAATCCTATTTATCGGCATGTGATTTAAGTACTATAGGTCCAGGTAAAACTCCTAATATTATTAATGAGCAAGAAGCTTATTGGGCATATGAAAGGCAATTGAATGGAGTGTATAAACCAGGTGAACTAGAGCTAGGTGGAGTACAAAGTCCAATATCTTATTGGTTTTTCTCTGAGAATTCAATAAAAAGTTGGCTTAAACCAAACATGCGGGGGAAGGATTCGGTAGTAAAATACTGGATTAGTTTTAATAATGATAGAGCGCTGATTGTATTAGAAGGTGATCCTAATTTTGAATTTGAATCTTACTATAGAAGTTTTGCTTATATAGGTAAGTTTAATACATTAAATCTGAATGATACAGTAAATAATTTTGCAGTTACAGTAGGTATGGGGGCTTTAGAGAAGGCAAAAACAGGTTTTGAATTAAAGGATATTGATAAAGAACGTAATACTGAATACGCAAAATATGGGGCATATACGTCTAATGGCATGGATACTGTATCTGTCTATAGAGGTATAAGTAATCTACCCTTCCAAGAATATGTCCCAGCCTTTTTAGTTCAATTGCCTAATTATCCTAATGTAGGTACTTTACCATCAGGCATAAAGAGATTAGTTTTAGATGAAGGTCAATTTAATCCCTCTAGGTGGACAGATCATATTCATTCTAGTCCTATTTATTTAGTTAATGGTTATGAAGGATATAGAGGTCATTTAGATGGTGTCGTTGCTATATATGACCATAATATTAGTAATGGGGATATATTGGAATATGAAGTAGATGACTATATAGAAATATATCAGTTTTTCAGTATAAAAGTTCCTATAAGTTTTTTAGATAGATCTCCTGCACCAGGAGGATTAATGTCACTTGCTATTTTAAAAGAGATAAAGAGGAGTGATTCATAATGGCATATTTTAAATTTATTAGAAGATTAGATATACCTGCGAATGAATTTTTAAATTTTCTAAGAGACGAAATAAATGGATTAGTAGAATATCCATACGATGAAATGCACCAAGAAGAACCTGTTAAGTGTGCTTGGTCGGTACACAGTGAGATAGCAGAAGGAGATAAAATCAGAGAATTAATTCTAAAGAGGGGTATACCTGAGGGAGAAACTGCAAAAGAGTTTTATGTAAGGTTAACTAATGAGGCAGTAGTTAATCCTACTAAAAATTATGCTACTCTTACAATACAGCTTTTAGATGAATATGATCAGGATACTGATGAGTTTAAAGTCATGGGACCAGTTGTTAGATATCAGTTTGCAGATGAAAGTGTACCTAATACAGAAAGAACTGCTGAACACTCTATCCATGTCCATATGAATATAGACAATGATAGAATTGTAGCAGTAATTCAAGCGGATCCAGTTGTAAATTTTGATGATTATAGGCCATCGCCATTATATATAGGAAAGATAGAGCCATTTGAATTTAATAAAGATGACATAGATGGTAATGTTTTATTAACTGCGGGAGCAGTAGTCCCTGAACCATCAATGGATGAGTTAAAATCAAAAGATCAATATTTTGGAATGTATACTTCCCCAGGAAATAATACTTTCCAAATGTTGAAAACAAAATCAGGTGTAAAATTTCAAAAGCATTATCCAGCGTTTATTACTCCTGCACCAAAACCAGGAAGTGCTTATATACATCCTACTTTAGGAGATACTGGATTAGAGTTAGAAAGACAAGGCTTTCAAGCTTCGAGGCATACTGACAAGTATCATTTATCCCCTATCTATGTTGTTCATCCTTATGAGGGTTATCGGGGACAGCTAAAAGACTGTATAGCTGTTTTAAAACACAATATACTTCACTATGATAAGTTAATCGTAGATGTAGATAAGTGTAAATATCCAAATAAACCTTGGAATCAAGAAGTATATAGATTTTTTGACATAAATGTTGAGCAGAATTTCTTCAATATGTCTCCAAATAGAGATACTGCAATAGCAATTTTAAGTGAAATAAGATACTAATAGAACTACCATTTAGGTAGTTCTTATACATATTGAGGGCGGGGTGGTTAGATGTATAATTTTAAAACTATAGATTATAGGTTATCCAGGCAAGAGTATATATTTAGTGTTGTTGATATATTAGGTGAAAATCAGTTTGATTTTGTTTATGTACCTTATGCTGAATTTCCAGCATTACTTATGCTAGATTATATACTTGCGACCAACCCCCGTGAATTTAATATAGATTTATTTCAATATTTTAGTGGACTTAGATCTTCTGAAAAATTTGGAGAAAAAGATATTTTAATTATTTCAAAGGATTTAGGTAATAGATATGGTACTATAAACAGATTAGGTGTATATAAAAAAGATACTTATTTAACCCAAATTCAGGAACAAAGTCTTTTAGGCAGAAAACAGACCGCAGTTGAGGGAAAGATAGTAAGCTTAAATGCAGGTCAAATTGAACAGAGAATGGGAATTATTTTAGACAATATAGAAAGTATCAGTGAGGTAAGAGAAGTTGAATTAAAGTCAATCATTTTTTCAGAAAAAGATGAATTACTGGTTTATATATTTAATATGCAGATTCCAGCTAGTAGGTTAGACGAGAATTGGGTGGAGTTAATCAATTCAAAGAACCTACACGAAAAAGGTGCTTATGAAACAATTTTTAGCGAAGAAGTTTTAGCTAATACTCTAAATCAATTTGAGGGATTAGTCTTAGATACTACCACATTCAAGAAAGATTATGTAGACACAAGTATTGCATCTACTGGTGGAGGATTTAGGGATAATTTATTTTTAGGAAGTATGAGCGATATAACCTCAGGTGGAAGGTATACTTATGTTGAAGGTACTATAGATGATTATATTCTTTCAGAAATAGCTCATGAATCTAGTGTAGTAAATATCTATAGTGGTACTAGATATCACGAGTGGGGAGGGAATATAGACAGTACGATTTTATCGCACTATACAAAACGAGAAATAGAGTTAATTTATAGTATTTCTTCTAGTCTAGAGTTAAATGGTGACGTTTTAACATTAGATCAAATACAGATAAATAGAGATTCTGAGAGTAAGGTAATTATAGAAAATGGTATAGACGGTACGACAGAGAGTAGCAGACTTGGGGATATATTAGTTACGGAAGATTTTTCACATATAAATGAAAAAGAAGGAGTCCTTGAATTTTTAGTAAGTTTTTATAAACCTAAATTAAAACTTATTAAATCTTGGTTAGATGAATTTGAGAAAGATAACAGGAAGGATTTAGTTATTAATTTTCCTATAGAGGACATGGTGAGAGATAAAAGAAAAGACTTAGAAAAATTCTTTATAAATATAGTAGATAGGGATAAAATTAGGGATTTAGAAAAATTTTTTGTGGATATTGTGGATAGATCTAAACAGAAAGATTTAGAGAAGTTTTTTATAGATATTGCAGAAAGATATAAATTAAAGAATTTGGATATTGATGATGATTTAGAAGAAGGGTTTATAAAAAGAGTTCATAGATTGGATAAAGATGATAGCGATATACAGGGAACTGTACCAAACGTTAAACATTTAGATACTAGTCCTGCTTTAATAGATAGTTCAAGATATAAGTTAAAATCCATATTAAAATCTGATTTAGAGAAGTATGATTACGAGAAAGAAGCATTTATTGATTATGTTAAGTATTTTGAAAAATGTAAAGATGCTATAGTATCAGAACAGATTAGCGGTAAAGGGTTGTTATATGATTATTCTGATATTATTGAAGATGGTATGGATGTAGAAGAATGGGATACAGGATATGCAATTCCAGAGGATTATGATCCTCAGGATCCGTTTAATCCTTACTATCCTTGGGCAGAAGAACGAAATAATTATAGTATTGTTCAAGAGGAGGAATGGGAGGAAACCCAAGGGAACTGGGAATTTGATAATGGAAATGCTGTAATAGGTGCCAGAGAAGGCGGCGGGATGTTGATTACAAAGATACCCTATGGGGATTTCAAATTTAAGTTTAAAACACAGGTAGGATATATGCCAGAATGTAGAACTGGATTTATTTTCAGGTATGATGATGTAGCTAATTATTACAAAGTCACTATAAGTTCAGGAAATAATCCAATTGAATTAATTCAAGTAATAAATGGAAGGGCAAGAAAAGTAGCGTCACCTATAGCACCTTTTTATTTAGATGGTGGGAGTTGGCATGAGTTAGATATATCTCTTATAAATGATAGATTGACAATTTACTTAGATGGTAGATTGCAGTATGACTTGATTTTGGAGAGTTAAGAGGTGGTTAAATGGATAAAAGGATTGGATTTATTACTGAAGATAATTGTCCTTCTAGGTTTAAAGATTTTAAAGGATATTTTGTTAATCTAGATAACCCAAATAATCCAAATAATCCCTATAGTCCTAACTATCCTAGAGCTGAGGGAAGAGTGCCTGGATATCAAAATCCTTTACTAGGGGATCCAGGTAGAGGAGAGATAGCACGTTGGTATACAGTTAAAACAAATATACTATATTCAATAGTTGACCAGATAATAGCACAATATGTTAGGGATAGAAATTGGTATTCAACTGTTAGATGTCGTGAAGCTTTATGGAATATGTATAGAAGAATAGAATGGTGGGTTTATCAAAATACAGAACCAGGAGATAGTGAATATCAAAGAGCCTTAGCTTTTATCAAAGATTGTATAACGCAGATATTAGATACAGGAGAAACATCTAAAATAATCTATAAACACAAATTTAAGGATGGATTAGATAATTCATTTATTTATAGTGGTATGTGGGAAATAGATCAATATGGGTATTTAAGTGGAGCATATATATTTGGAGAAACTGTAGAAATTGGAGATGAAACAGAAATATGGTCTATTACTAAAACCATCACTTATCCTAGTGATGGATTAATTACATTTAATTATGCTGTAGCAGGTCACGTAGAGCGTTTTGATTTGGAGATGGATGGAGAGGTTATTTGGAGGCATGATTCTACAGAACTAGTAGATTACACTGGGTTTACTTTTAGAGATATAACTTTGAAAGTTCCAAAAGGAGTACATGAATTTAAGTGGAATTTGATAGGGGAAATGGGGGGAAGTGTAGTAAAAATTGATGAGATAATTTTTACAGAGTTATACCCTGAAAGAGATAAGCCAGAAGAAGTTCCTAAATGTCCTCTACCATATAATCATCATTTTGCTTCTGATTATATGAACCATTTCGATGGAGTATCCTATGAAAGGCCAACTTTTAGTACGGTGGGCGGAAGTAAGATATCGGATTATTTAGATATGATAAGGTATGTATCTTCAAAAGAAAATATAGAATGGCAATTAGTAAACTCAATAGATGGAAGTGAAGGTAATGAATATATTTTTAAATTACCATTAGAAAGACTTCCTGAAACTCTCTCGTCTAAAATGACCTTTAATTGGCGTATAAAGAAAAAAGGATATGTTACTTTTAAATACTGGGTAGACGGAGGAAATGGTAGCGAATTATTATTCTATATAAATAATCAACTTGTGGGCGGTCCGTGGACTGATACAGGTGGTTGGCGGGAAGCAAGGTTTAATTTAAGTCAATCGCAGACCTATAAGTTTGATATTTTAGTGCATAAATCTGTCAGTAAGGATTTAGGTACAAATGCAGTCTATATTAAGGATATACAGGTAGTTGAGGTTACTGATTATAATGCACCTCCCATGCCTGGAGATTATTCCTACGATGGAGAAGAGACAGAAGCAGAATACGGTAAATGGCTAATATATTCCCACGAAGGAGTACTAGGTACCTATTATAGAGGTTTCCCTGATGGGGAAGAAGATATGACAAGAGAAGTAGAGTTTGAGTTTTATAGTGAATGTGATGGTGTATTTGGTTTTGGGTATAGGTTAGGAACAAAAGAACCTGATAGGGAGACAGTAGAAGGTATTATATTCACTGAGCAGCACGATTTAGATGAAAGAACAGTAATTTGGGATGGAAGTTTAAATGGTGTAGGTATTCCAACAATATCAATTACCCCTAAATATAACGATTGGAAAAATACTATTCCAGATGATTATTCAGATCTTAGGGAGAATATTATATGGACTAAAGATAGTGATAGCATTATCTATAGTGTAAAAATAGATGGTAAGTGGGATGGTTATAAGTATTTAGAAGCTTTTGGAACATTAGGAATTTTATGTCCTCCTAAATATGTAATTGAAACAGATTTCATTGAAAATAATGAAAGTGGTACATGGCATACAGCAGGAGGGTGGTCAAGCGAAGGAAAAGTAGCAACTTTCCAAGGTGAGGATGATAGAAGTAATTATGGTCATGCTATATTTAGACCGCATGGAGATACTTCTATCGTAACTATAGAGATTGAAGAACAATTAAGAAATAGAGATGTACTAAATATTTATTCAAATGGTAAATTGTATAGAAGGTTGTATCCTGGATTTGAAAATATAGTTATAAATGTACCTAATTATGGAGGAGACTTAGAATTTGAGGTAGAAGAAAAACCTGATGATGGAGAAAGTGAAATTGTCTTTTCAGGAATTGTAAGTTTTGATGGTGAGTATATACCAATTGAAAAAGAGACTATGTTTGATAATGCAGGTAATGAGATTGATGTCGAATATTCCGAGGAAGATGGAAGAGGAAGAAGAATTATTGCATATCTTGAGAAAGGTAGTTTAGAAACATCTACTTCTTGGTATACAAACGATGCTTTTTATATGACAAGTGATTTACTACCTGGTGATGAGTTAACAGTACGTATACCAAACGCCAAAATACCATTTGTTGACTATGCTAAATTAGAGAGTATGATTGAAGAATATAAAGCAGGGCTAGATCCAGTTGAGCCTACTATATTGTTTTATGAAGATTTCAACCCCTATACCAATAGAGATAGATTTAGCTACAATGAGGCTGATTGGCAGGTAGTTAATGTATTCACTTTCCTTAATGTAACTGGTACAGGAGATGAAGTTCTTGCTCATGATGCCATTGAAGGAGTGGCAAGGACAGTAGAATTTGAAATAAATTTAGATGGTATAGAATTTATGAATGGAGGAAACTACTTAAAATTTGAATACGGTGCATTATTTAACGAAGGTGATTATGTATCAGTAATAGCTAGAACAAGTACTGGAGATCAGCTATTGAGAATATTAACTCAGAATTCTTTAAGACCAGACGGAATAATAGTTCAAGGTATACCAATCCCTGAAGATACTACTAGTTTAGTATTCTCATACACCTATGGTGGAGGTGATACAAATAGTTAACAAAAATATATAAAAACCTATAAAAACCTATTGAATACATTTTACATTTTTGTTATAATATATTATAGAGGTGGTTGAAATGTATTCAATAGGTGAATTTTCTAAAAAACTTGGTGTATCAATACAGACTTTAAGGAATTGGGATAAGGAAGGAAAGTTATGTCCTATAAAGTTAAGTAGCGGTCATAGGAGATATACGGATGAACACTTTATATTAGCAAGTAACTTGTTGCACAAACCTTTACCACGAAAGACTATTATATATGCAAGAGTGTCATCTAATAAACAAAAAAATGAACTTGAACATCAAATAGAAAGTTTAAAGCAATTTTGTATAGCTAGAGGTATTATTATAGATGAAATATTATCAGATATAGGAAGTGCTTTAAATTATAATAGACCTAAATTTCAAAAGTTATTTGATTTAATATTATCTAATCAAGTTGAACGAATTATAATAGCATATAAAGATAGGTTTGTTAGATTTGGGTATGATTTTTTTGAAAGTATATGCAAAAGATATAATGTTGAGATAATAGTAATGAACAATGCAGAAGAAAAAACTTATGAACAAGAAATGGTAGAAGATTTGATGGCAATTGTTCATGTATTTTCAGCTAGATTGTATGGTAGTAGAAGTTATAAACAAAAAAAGTTAGAAAAAGTGGTAAAGGAAGTGCTGGAAAATGAGGTTTAAGTCGAATGAAGATAAAATCATACTATGTAAAAAGATAGCGATACATCCAACAAAGGAACAAATAGAAAGCATAGAAAGAGATAGTTTTTTATGTAAAAAACTTTATAACACATATTTGCGTCAAAGACTTGAATATTATAATTGTTATGGAAAATCAATGAAAATGTCAGAACAAAGAAGTCAAATTAAACTATTGAGAGAACATAATACAGATTATGCTAAAGTATATGCAAAACATTTACACACAGTTTGTATGGATTTAGACACAGATTATAGAAATTGTATAAGTAAAAGAGCAAAAGGTAAAAAATCTAAACTTCCAAGATACAAAAACAAAAACTATTTTTATCCTTTAAAAACACCAAAAGAATATGTAAAGATAAAGGACAACAAAATTAAGTTGGGTTTTTATGAGTTTAATATAGATGTTAATGAAATTCCTAAAAATTATGGGGAAGTATGGATAACAAAGGTAAGAAATAAATATATGCTTTCAATAACTTATGAGGCAGAAAAAATAGAAAACAATTCTAATAACATTTTAGCAGTAGATTTAGGTATTTCTAAATTTATAACGGGTATAAATCAAGATGGTAAAGTTATAGAGATTATCAACCCAAGATACGATAAGTATTGGAACAAGAAGATAGACAAGGTAAGGTCAATGAGGGATAAAAAGAAAAAAGGGAGCAGGAGATATAAAAAGCTTACTGAAACATTAAACAGATTATATGAAAAAAGAAGAAAACAACAGGAACATTTCATTCATACAATAACAAAATATTTGGTTTCACATAATAAAGAAATAATATTAGGTAATCTATCACAAGAACAGATGGTTAACAAGTCAAATATAAAAATTCTAAATAGAAGTATAAAAGAAAATTGGGGATTAGGTAAGTTTAAAACAATATTAACATACAAGGCAAAATTGCATGGTGTTAATATTGTTTATGTTGATGAAGCATATACTTCTAAAACATGTTCATATTGTGGAGAAATGCAGGATATGAATTTGTCAAAGAGAGTTTACAGATGTCAATGCGGAATGGAAATAGACAGAGATGTGAATTCAAGTATAAACATATATAACAAGTATAAAGGACATAAAGAATTAAGCTATAAAAAAATAAATCAAGTAATTACTCTATATTTCCAGTATGGGAAATTAGTTGCTTGATTAAGAAGGAGGGGGGGAATAAAAGTACCGTTGGCTCACGGTATGGCATTGTAGAGAGATGCCATTATGTACACTAAGCTAAACAGCTTGAGTGTATGAGTTAAATCTATAAATATTATAGATAGTTTTAGATATTTATAGATTTAGCAGAGCTGGAGGTTTTGAGTAATAATTGGATTATAAATTATGATGGTTTAATAATTGATTATAAAGATGTAACAGAAGGAATAATTGATTATTCAGATGGAAGTAGAGATTATTTTATAAAATTATATGATAATAATTGGCTAGTAATATCATTTAGTAAAAATGATATGAGAAACTCTTACATTATAGATCAAATAAATTTAGCTCATTCAAAAGCAGGTATCAATAAAGTTAATGCTTATTTCATGGAGTTATTGTATAACGCCTTCCCTGAGAAAGCTCGGCAGATATCTAATAGTGAGATGAGAGATAAATTTGAAGAACAGGCGAAGTATTTAAGTTCACAAATTAAATATGAAGCTGATAGGTTTAGATATATATCAGATTTAGGGGCAGTTATTATAAATGGACAGAGGTATACAGAGGGACAGATTGTATATTTTAATCAAAGCAAATATATTGTTAAGGTGGATGGGAACGGTGAAGGTTATCTAGATTTGGCAGAATACCCACAAGGTAAAGGCTTTATTGTTATTCCTGAGCAGAAATTTACTAGGGAAATTTCACATAAAATTGATTATTCACAAGGAAAAGGAGTTAGTCAGTTTCCTGGTTTTGAAGCGTTTATTGATTATACAAATGGTATATATGATGTTTTAACTACTGGAACTATAATCACATCTAGTAGAGGTAGTGAAAGAAGGATAAGAGCTCCAAGAATATCGAATATAGAATATTGGGAATGTGTGGATTTTACCCCTGGTAGTAGATCTATAGTTGGAAAATCAGGTAGTCCCAGGGTTTTGGAGGAGGGCGTATTGACTTCAAAAGGAGGTACACCTTCTCCTCCATCAGGAGATTATGGAGATTGGTTAATAAAGGCAGGACCATCTGATTTTGAAGGTGGTGATACTGGGCAAGGCTCATGGAAACGATTAAAGGATACGCACGTATTTAGGTATTCAATAGATGATGATTATATTTGGTACAGAAATACAGGTAATGGATTTGAAGAGGTCATAGTATCGGATTTTCGTAGCTACGGAAGTAATTACCAAAAAGTTAGAAAGCTTTTTAATAAGCATGGGACATATTTGTCAGATGCTTTCTTTGAAGATTTAAAAAAAGAATTTCCTGTACGTAATTTGACTTTTGAGCAGTTTGTTAATAAATATAAAGGTGAAAAATGGTTAAAGGCTCCTGTTGACTGGAGTAATGATCCTCATACCCCTACGGGCGGCACTAAGACCAAATTATTCGGTAAATTCAATGTATATTCAGGAACTTTTAAAGTAGATGTTAGATACAATACTTTTCTAAGATATAATGTGGGCGGGGATACGATAAGTAGAGGTAAAGCTAAATTAGAGCTTATTAAATATACAGGCAGTGGATATGAAGTCGTAGATACTTTATTTAATGTAAATTACAATGTAGGAAATTATTGGGATAGAACAACAGATAAATATGTATCTAAGGAATATAAAGGGAAGGGTAGTTACGGGTTTAAATTAACATTAATTGATACTTTTCAGGATACACAGACAATCTATGTAAGGGCTCAGCCTACTATTACAGAATATACCACCGGAGCTTCTAAAGAATATGATACTAATTCTTCGTTTACGTTTTATATAATAGATCCAATTACAGGGAGGCGTATTCCATACGAAGGTCAAGACGCTGTAGTTTTAAAGGGATCTGGTGAAGTTTTTACTAGATGTTTTAGTGTTGTAGTACCGAAAGGTCAAGAAGTAGTAATTGTAGGTGTAGTTCAGAAAGGGAATATAAGTACGGGAGGATTATTGAATGAAGGTGCCGCTGCTAGATTAAGGGATGGATTTATAAAATATACTGTGACCGAAAGAATACCTCCTATAATTGTTACTTCTGATGAAAGTATAGGAAAGATAATTGATTTACCCGAAAATGGATGGGTAGATCCTTCTGAGGAAGAGCAAGAGGGGGAGGGTGGAGATAAGCAAAATCCATTCTTTTGGGTTGACTTAATTACAATAGAAGGTTATCCTGAAAGACCTATTCCCGATGATATTTATGACGAAATGTTAAAATCCGCTACATGTTATCCAAAAGGAGTTGTGATATTACCATCTTTATTACCTTATAATTATGATGGGTCTCCTAAAGATTGGAGCCCACAAGAGCGTAGAGAAAAAGAAAGAACTTTTTTAGATGTTAATCGTGAAGTAGATGGATTATTTGAAGAGGATATAATAGAATTCACTATAAAGAATCCTTTTGATGAGTCTATAAAGATAGGTCTTGAATTTCATGTAGATGATAATTACCAAGAATGTGGTGGCGGTGGATTTATTAGTTTTTCAAACGTAGGATGGAGTTATTATGGTAGAGGAGATTTAATAGGGGATGGTGTAGAAGAATTACCTTCCTTTGTAAGAGTTGCAATTACAGAATTGATATCTAACCACGAAATAATTGGTGGGTGTCCAGGATGTTACGCAGAAGTATTAATAAAAGATGGAGATAATGTATTAAAAACTATTAGAATCGATGAAGAAGGTTGGACTGATTTTAGTTTAGGAAATTTATATGATTACGGTTTAGATGAGTTTGATATAGAGATAAAGACATATCAAAAGGGTTATGTGGATCCTAGAGGATATGATGTTAGGTGTATGTTTGCTTTAGATACCTTTAAAATGTTTACTCAATATGAGTTAGCTGCTACTAATTTTGATAGTATGCTTGAGTTTTATATAAATGATGATTTGAAGCTATCTTTAAATGAGATCGGAGAAGGTGAGCATTATTTCCCTGTTAAAAAGGGATTGAATAAATATAAATTTGTATTCAAGACAAATAATTGGGATTATAACTGGGATTATGCTGAGATAGATTGGATTAGATTAACTAATTGGATATGTGATGATGTTCCTGTAGTACCTTATTGTGAACCAGGTAGAGGAGATAAGTGTATTGAGGCTCTAATAGGTTGCTTATTAGGATTATTGCCTAAGAAAAAAGGTTGTGTAATTATAAAATATATTGATTATGACACTGGGGAAATAATTAAGCAAGTTAGATATGGTGGATATAATAGAGGGGAATACACTTTCCATGCTCCCGACATTCCTGATTTTGAAGTGGTGGGGGATAAGAGTAAAACAGTATTTATTGAAGAATCTGAAGTATGTGCAGAAGTAGAGTTTTATTATAGACGATTGTATCGGGATTGTGTATGGGTAATTCATAGAGATATTAATACAGGTAATGTTATTTTAAAAGAAACCTATGAAAGTTTAGTGCCTGGTGAATATACTTTTACTGCTAAAAGCTTTGCAAATTTTAGAGTTGTCGGATCAACTACTAAAACTATTACTATTCATTACCTTACTGAGCCTCCTGAGGAATGTAAATTAATTGTATTTGATTACGAATATATAGAAGAAAAAGATCCTTATTTAGATTGTGTATGGGTTATCTATAGGGAAAAAGATAATCCGAATAATGTTTTTGCTGTAGATTATCACTATAATTTAAGTCCTGGTGTATATAGATATAGTGCTAGAGAATTTGAAGGCTATGAAATTGTGGGGGATAAGGAGAAAGAGATAGAAATTGTCGAGGTAACGGATCCAGTTATTGAGTGTAAGTTAGTTATTTTTGAATATAGAAAGATTAAGAAAGGCTGTGTAATAGTTAAGTTTAAGGATAGAGTTAATGATATAATACTGGATACTGATTATTATTATGATTTATTTCCTGGTGAATATACTTATCATGCTAAAGAATTTGAGGGATATAAGTTAGTGGATAGTAAAATAAAGACTATACTAGTAACAGAAGAAGATGAAGAATGTAAAGAAGTTGTATTTCTTTACGAACCTTTAGTTGAAGGATGTGCTATAGGTAAGAAAATATGGTTATTCACTTAGGAGGAATGACATGGGAGAATGGAAACAATTAATTGTTAGTGATAGTGAGTTTAGGGGGCTAGTTGAAAATGGTACTCCTATAGAGGTAAAAGATTTTTACTGTAATTGTGGGGTAGAGGTATACAGTGAAAAAGGCGGTATGATTAATGCTGTATATGATGCAAATATTAAAGCAATAAGAAAAATTAATGACTATAATCCTAAGTTTGAGAAAAGTCCAAATAGGGATATAGCATTATATAATGATTTTTTATTAAATGAAAATATAAATACTATTATTGTAGATGGAATATTTGGAACAGGTAAAACCTCTACTTTATGTGCTCATCTTACTCCTTTACTCAGTAGAATGTTACGTGATGATGTAGGTTTTGAGAAGGTTTATATATCCAAACCTCACGAAAGTTTAGGTAAGAAGTATGGATACTTACCAGGTGAACTAACTGATAAGGCTTTATATGAGTTTACGTCTTATTATCAATATTTTGATAGATTCTATCAACCAGGATTCTCTAGTAAGCTTATTGCTTCTGGTATACTTGAGGTAGTCGTATTTGAGTATTTAAGAGGAAGAGATTTAGATAGTGGTTGGGTGATATTAGATGAGTCACAAAATACTAGTATAAAAGAAATGGTTTCATTTTTATCTAGGGTTGGAGACAATGCTAAATTAGTTATTATTGGGGATTCATCTAAATATCAAATAGATAAAAAAGGTAATGATGTAGAGAATAATGGCCTTTCTTTTGTAAAAGAAATTTATAAAACTAAGAAATATGTTGGATGTGTAGAACTTAATACTACTTCGCATATATTAAGAGGCCAAAGAGTTAGAGATTTATATCTAACTATGAAAAACGGTGGTGGGGAGTATGAGTGTTGTAACTAAAATAAAATCAGGTTTTATTTATGAATCTGATTTTAGCTCACTAAGTACAAAATGGGAAATAAGTGATATAAATAGAATTATTTTAGATAATGGTTTACACATAAAAAGTGGAGATACTCCCTTCTATATGTTTTTCAACCAATTAACTAATGAGAAACAATTTGTAATAGATATGAAAAACACATATAATCCTACTAAAGATGGGGAAGTAGGTGGAATAATAGTATTTGCAGATGAAGATAATTTTATATCTTTAGAGGAGTACTATGATGAAAAGAAGGGGGTAGTTAATACCTACCCCTGGTTAAGACTTGTTAGAGATTATAATATTTATTCTGGGTATTGGTCTGATGATGGAAAACAGTGGGAATTAGTAGGTACACATAATTTTGGAGAGTTATCCCCTAAAATCGGTATATTTTTAGATAGTAAAGAAGAGAATATGTTAATTGAATATGTTAGGATATTTAGAAGTCCTTATTTAACAGTACACAATCCCCCACCAAGAAGTAAAATTCAATTAGTAGGGCGGGATGGAGTGTTGAAGTCAATGATCTGTCCCGTACATTATCCTAAAATTGCGTTTCCTGTTTCTAGTTATGGAGTACCTTTTGAGGGGAGATTTGTATGGGAATCTGAAGATGGCCATTATGTAGAGACGGAATTTCTTAGAGATTTATGGGGTGGGGATGAGTTTAAGTTCCAAATAAGTTTAGATTTATATTATAAGGTAGGGGAAGAGTTTAAACGAGTAGAGGCAAATGAGGAAGAGTTTTTAGGGCATATAAATACCTTCAACCCTGAGGATTTATATAAGAGAAAAATATTAATGAAAGTAAAAAACCCTCATCATTATCAATTCTATAATGTAAGTATCGAGGTAGGTAAATATAAAGATTTTGAGGATTATTTAAACTATGTAGGGATTTCGTTAGATGAGAATGGGGAATATAAACGAAAAATAGATCTAGGTTCAGTAGAACCCCTTTCAGAGAAATATTTTTGGTTGGAATTAAAAAGGTCTACAGAAACAGATATTGGCATAGATGAGATTTATTTTAGCTTAAAGGTAAATTCAAATGTAGATTTATAGTTGGAATTGGATGGAAAATGTTATATAATATACAAAAAAGCAAAAGGGGGAATTTTACTATGAAAAACTTTGTAAAGGGATTTTTAGTAGCAACTTTAATTTTTGCGGTAACTTTAACTGGTTTTGCTGCTAGTAAAAAACAGAGTATTCAAGTAGAGCTAAATCCTGCAACTATTAAAGTTAAAGGTGATGTAAAAAATATTGACCATTTTATTTACAATGGAACTACTTATGTACCAATAAGAGCAATAACAGAAATGCTAGATGTTGAAGTGAATTGGGATGGCACTAATAATACTATATCTATAAATAAATGGGAGCCTAGAATGGAGTGGGCTGTAGCAAAATATAGACCTATAGATGGAGGTTACAAAGTAGATGAAGAATATGAAGCTTTCTTAGAAGAGATTACACAAGAATTAGATAAATTTATATCATATTTAGAATATATAGATTTAGGTAGTAGGCAGTTAGATTATGATGAAATTAAAGAACTTGAAATACAGAGAGGAAAAATAGAAGAGAAATTCTATTCTATGCCATTTGGTGTAGACTATAGAACAGCAGCATTTCGTTTCTTAAAAGCATTAGACTATGTTGAAACAGCCATTTATAGAAGCTATGAAAATACATCAATCAACTATAGTAAGGAGAGGGTAAAGCAGGATTTAGAAAATGCTAGGTTTTATAACGATATAACTCTTGCAATTGGATTATAAGGGTGTGATTTAATGTCTGTACGTTTCGCTAAGTCAGGCTTTAATATAATAAAAGATCATAATGAGTTAATTAATAAAGGTAGAAGAACTCATGAAGAATTAGACTATATAGCTGATGAAGTAGAGGAGGCAAGGGGAGGCTTTGCCTCCCTTAATGATAGATTATTAGACATTATCAGTAGAATAGGTACTGGTGGGGGAGATGGAGGAAACTGTATCGGTACACTTTCTTACATTTATTATGTATATAAATGTGAAGAAGATGGAATAACCAACGTTAGATTGGATAAGGGTTATTTTGTTAAAGGTAGAGATGAGTTAGAAGTATTTCGTGGCGGATTGAGGCAGATAATAGAAGATGATTATATCGAGGTAGATGATAGAGAAATCCAATTCCTAGATCCCCTAAATGCGGGGGAAATAGTTGTAATGAGAGTTAGGGATAGATTAGGTATAGCTAATAGTTTAGGATTTCATTCTGAATACATTATTACAACTGAAGAAACTAAAGATTTTATACTAAATTATAAGTTCGATAAAGAAGGAAAATGGTTGGAAGTTTATCTTAATGGACTTTTACAAAGTTTAGGAGAAGATTATGTTATATTAACAACAAATTCTATTAGATTTACTGAAAAAGTTCCAAGGGGCTCTTTAGTATATTTTAAGATAGCAGATAAAGGCATGAACGAAGAGCCTGTAATTATTCAAGAGAAATTTATCGCCGAAGATGGGCGTTTAGAATATAAATTATCTAGGTTTAATTATAATCCTGGAAGAAATGAACTTGAAATCTATGTAAATGGGATTATTCAAACTAAAGGGGTAGACTATGAAGAAACTTCTAATTTTTCTTTTAGATTTATAAAACCTATACCTCAAGGATCAGTTATTTTAGCATGTAAAGAAAATGCTGGATATACTAAATCGAGTCACTTGCATTGTTACGGAATTATACCTATAGGAGTTGTTGACGGACAAAATAGGGAATTTCTTTTACCTCATATTCCCCAAGAGGGAAGTTTATTAGCTTATGTGGGTGGTATTAGGCAAGGATTAGAAAATTATATAGTAGAAGGCAATAAATTAATTTTTAATTACCCACCACCAAAAGGTACCGATATGTTTGTTGATTATGTAATATAGGGAGGTGGTAGTATGGCCACAAGACCACATTTATCACAAATACAAAGCAGTGATCCTAAATATAAAAATCTTTTAGAGGAAATAATAAGTATAAATTCAAATATCCAAGATTTAAGTGCTCTAAGTACTAATGCGATTGTTGATTCCTATGAAGATTTGATTAATTTAGAAGATAGACAGATAGGTTTTTATCTAGTTAGAACCGATGAAACTTATAGAAATAATCCTACTCATTATTTTTATAATGGTACAGATTTTAAAATGGTGGGTGGGAAGATACCTGATGGAATATTAAAGAAAACTGTTGTATTTTTTATTAAGAGGCTTAATGAGATAGGGCAGAGCATGAAATTATATGTTCCATATAAAGGCTATATAAGTAATATTTCTGTTTGTACTTTAGGTGAGTATGAATTAAGTTTTAAGCTGTTAAGTGGGGATGAATTGATAGATGAATTCGAGGTTAATTCGGCCTTAATGGGTTGGGATGTTTATTATGAAGTTAATCATCCTATCTTAACATTAGAGCTAACAGGTGGAGAGGTAGGAATACAAAATATAAACGTTAATGTGGATATTATAGTTGAAGAATAAAAGATTTAAGTTATTGTAAATATCGGTTTAAACTGATAGGTGCTGTGCTATTTAACCTAAACTACTGTGTAGAAAGGAGTGGGTTAAATATGTCAACAGCACCTATTATTTCTTGGTATGAAGCAGATAATGAGACTGTTTTAAGTCAATGGGATATAGGCATAGTTGATGCAGGAACTACGAGTCCTGAAAAGACTATTTTAATATGGAATAACCGTGGTGGGACAGAGGATGTTAGTGATATGCAGGAGACTAAAATAACAACTACGGATAATCAGGGGGATGTATTAGATTTAGTAAAAGATAAATGGATTGAATGTCGAGTAGATAGCATACCAGGTGATAGTTTTACAGCCATAGGCGGGGAAGAAGCGAAAGAGATAAGAGCAGAAGGTCAAGCAGAAGGAATTATAAAAGGTACAGCTAATGCTGCTTTATTAGAAGATACTGCAAATTATGCTAAAGTTACTTTGAGAGCCAAACCTCCTTTAAACTCACCAGCAGGACAGAGAAACTTTAAAGTTCGTGTAAGTTACTATTATACTTAATATTTATCTAAAAATAGCAAGAATACTCCCATCTTCTATAAGTGGGAGATGAATTGCTAGAATATATTATAAAAGAAAGGGGTGATATACTTGAAAACCATATTAAGAGCCTATAAATATAGATTATACCCTAACAAGAAACAACAAGAGCTAATCAATAAAACGATTGGATGTTGCAGATTTGTATATAACTACTATCTTAACAAGAAAATTGAACTATATAAGGTAGAGCAAAAATCTATGAGTTATAATGCTTGTGCTAATGATTTAAAATATCTTAAAAAAGAAAAGGAATGGCTCAAAGAGGTTGATAGCATATCGCTCCAACAAAGCTTAAAAGATTTAGATGTAGCTTATCAAAACTTTTTTAGAAGAGTAAAAAATGGAGATAAACAAGTAGGTTTCCCAAAGTTTAAGTCAAAGAAAAATCCTAAACAAAGCTATAGAACTCAAAATGTAAATAATAATATAAGTATTGATGGTAATAAAATTAAACTTCCTAAGCTAGGATTAGTTAGATTCACTAATAGTAGAAGCTTTGATGGTAAAATTAAAAATTGTACCATATCTAAAACTAAAACAAATAAATATTTTCTATCAGTATTAGTTGAAGAAGAAATAGAAGAATTACCGAGGAATAATAATGCAATAGGAATTGATTTAGGGCTAAAAGACTTTCTAGTTACATCTGATGGTGAAATAGTAGAAAACCCTAGAATATTAAATAAATATGAAAGAAAACTAGTCAAACTTCAAAGACAACTAGCTAAAAAACAAAAAGGTAGTAATAGGTATAAAAAACAAGCATTAAAGATAGCAAAACTCCATGAAAAAATAAGAAACACAAGAACCGACTTTTTACATAAGCTATCTTCACGAATAATCAAGGAAAACCAACTGATTATAAGTGAAGACTTAAATGTAAAAGGTATGGTTCAAAACAAACATTTAGCAAAATCAATAAGTGATGTTTCATGGAGTGACTTTTGTAGGATGTTAGAATATAAAGCCAATTGGTATGGAAGAGTCTACCATAAGATAAACAGATTTTATGCAAGTAGTCAAATGTGTAGTGCATGTGGGTATAAGAATCCTGAAACAAAGAATTTGTCAGTAAGAGAATGGATATGCCCACAATGTAATACTCATCATGATAGAGATGTTAATGCCGCTATTAACATACTCAATCAAGGATTAAAAGAATTAAGCATAGCTTAACATAAACTAGGGTAGGGACTACCCGATGTGAGGCTCGTGGAGGTAGTAGGTTGCGAGGCTGATGAAACGAGAATCTCCCACTTCTAAACGAAGTGAAAGTGGGAGAAGTTCAATTTAGATTTAGCCACTTTTATAGAAGTGGCTTTTTTAAGATTGGAGTGGTACGATGTTTGGAAGTATTAAACCTTATTCTCCTGTAGAGCAAGATTACATTTGGGTTGCTGAATATTATAGGGGAGGGGTAAGTGAGTTTGATTTAGAAACTAAAGAAAGTAATTCTTTTTATAGTATAGATAAAAATAAGTTACAAAGATTTGGGCTTATAGGAAAAGGACAAAAAATGTGGTTTGAATGTTATAGAGGACCGTTTAATATAAATGGAAATATTTATGAGTTAATTTATAAAGCAGACAGAGAGTATAAGTTAACAGGGCAAGATATGTTTCAGAGAGATATTATTACTTATAAAAAAGCTATAGCTACCATTGATCTATCCAAACGGGCGGGAAGTAGTAAGTCTCAAATTGTAGGTTATTATTTTGGCTATAAAACTGAGTTTAAAATAGATGATGTTATATTTAATTTTAAACCTATTATCAGTATTCTTGTTGATCAATCTATGTATTTAGATATACATTTAGTTGCTGATAAAGATTTAAAAGGTGAGTTGTTGTTTGTGAAAAATGGTGAGATTATTGATACAATCTATGCCCCCCTCAAAAAGGATGTGGCGGGGGGAATAAAATGGAGATTGAGGTGATGATATTAAATGAGATATACAGGTTATGACACATTATATGATTATATTCAAAGATTAGATATACCGGATGGAAATCATACTTTAATATTAGAAGCAAACGGGGAAAATGTTGAAATAGATATAGAAATGTATAATTTTTATAGCGATGTAACTTATTCAGAAATTGATAGTTTGGGAAATGATATACCGGATACTAGAATGCTTGTATTAAAATACCATAAAAGTTTAACTATATCTGAAGGTGCAGTGTTTAGACCTAAAGTTAGAAAAAAAGGTATGCTTGTATGGGTAAATGATATATTAACTAATAATGGGACTATAAGTATGACCGCTAGAGGAGCTATTGCAACAGGTCAGAATGTTTATCTATATAAAAATCAAGATGGTACTTTTGAGTATGTATCAGCCGTTGGAGGATTAGGAGGCGTTTCTGCAGCTTCTAAAGGAATGGATGCCACTGGAAGAAATCTTGGGGGTGGTGGAGCTGGTGCCTCCGGAGGAACCAGTCCACAGCCTTTTGGTAGAGGGGGTAATGCTACTTCTTACTCTGGAGGAACTGGAGGGGGCGGCGTTTATAGAGATGGTTCAGGGGGTACTGGGACTGCAGCGATGCCCGGTTCGGATATTGGGGGAGCCGGTGGAGACGGAAGTGGTAATCGATATAATACTTATGGTTCCGGGGGGGCGGGTAACCCCCCAGGAAGAGATGGAAATACTAATCTTGGGGGAGCTGGAATTAATTCAGCACAATCTGGAACTGGTGGATTACTTATTATATATGCTAGAACTATGTTAAATAACCATTTAATAGAATCAATTGGTTCCGACGTAAATAGCAGAAAACCCTCGGGTGTTGATAGATATTCTGGAGGAGGGGCCTCGGGTGGAGGAAGTGTTAATATATTTATACAAGATGAAATTACCGTTGGAAATATAAATGTATCGGGTGGAACTTCTAATCTTAATCACTCGTTTACTTACGGATATGCAGGTGGAGCTGGAGGTAATGGAACAGTAACTATAACAAAAATAAATAATATACAGATAGATAATTTAAGTATTTCTAAAACAAACCCGTGGTACCAAGATCGCTACATTTATATAAATGCAGATGTTAACGAACGCCTGAATAGACAAATCCAATATAAAGTATTAGTAAATGATATAGAGACTATTCCATTATCCCAACTACAACCTACCCCCGCCGATTTAAATATACAAGTACCTACAGATTTCTTTGAGGTAGGAGATAACTTATTAAAGCTAGTAGTTATTGATGAGAATGGCGGGGAAAGTAGTTTTGAGTATATTATTAAAAAAGAAAATAGAGATACATTTACTTTTAAAAGAGTATTTGATTTTAAAGAAGATTATATAATTGATGAAAATATTGAAGTAATTTATGGTAGAGGACTTACCCTCAAAGAGATAGGGACGGGGGAAGTGAATATAGAAATTCCCACTGAAGGTAAAAGTAAGATATCTAATATAGTAATAGAAGGTGGAGAGGATAAGGAAGAAGAATTAACAATAGAAAGAGAAATGACCTACCTCAACGATTTAGGGGAGGGGAAGGTGTATGAAAGTAGATTATTAACTGAATATAGTGATATAACCAATATAAGTATTATATAAGGTGGTGGTATAGATGGTATACGTAAAACTAGAAGCTGTTGAAGCAGGTAGTATAGGAATAGCTATGATATTAAATTTTTTTGATAAGTATGGAAACGAAGTTATTGTGGATACTTCTATTTTTATAGATCATAATATGAATAACAGAGCTAGTGAAACTAATTTTGAAAACTTATTAAGTAATGGTGTGGAACCACCTTATTATGTAGGAACTGCAAAAGGATATTATATTTTAAAGCTTCCACATAACGTATCAAAAATATCATTAAAAAATTGGAATAATATGACATATGGTAAATCTTATAATATACTATTTTCCATGGATAATATAGATTATACTTTAATCTATACAAACGATACTAATGGCAATGGTGAGATTGTCGAATATGATATTTCTATGTGGATGACTCCTTCTTTAATTAAATCCAATAATAAATATTACACCTATGAATATAATGAATTTATAGAAGTAGAGCCTACGGTAGAAAATTTTAAGGAAAATTTTGTAGATTTGTCACAACTAACCACCCCCACCGATAAGGTAGTTTTAACTATGGAAGGTGGGTATGAGTTAGAAGATGGAAAAATTTATAGAAAAACTATAAATACTAATAAGTATAAACGAATAATTAGGGGTAACATAAAATAAGGTGGGTGATTCGTTATGATTAATATGATTCCTTACTCAGGAAGTCCGAATATAACATTAAGAGATGATGGTTATATAAGCATTAGATATGGCCAAGTGACTAGTCAAGAGGTTAGTATCGTAGATACATTACATTCTAGTGGAAGGTATTATTTTGAGGCATCGGCAAATAACACTGGTACTACAACCGGGCGAGTAAATTTCCAGATTAGAGAATTTATAGATGGACAATTAACTGACAACTATGTTCAAACTAAGGGGAATAATAAATACGATGATATTGTTTCCTATAAAGACGGTCAACAGATAGCTTCATATCCAACAGGTAATCCTGGTTCTGGTTTCAATACAATTTTAGGATTTTTCCTAGATTTAGATAATAAAACTTTAGAAATAAAGATAAATAATGATTCAAAAGGTGTAATCGATATTTCACACATACAAAACCCGTGCTTTGTATGGACTAAAGAGAGATCGGCTAGTAACGAAATGAGAGTCAACTTCGGAAAGGCTCCTTTTGTATATGATTTTATAGGATACCTACCCTACGATATTGAAAGTGCTCAATGGTTTATGCATACCTTTAATCTCATAAAATTTAATAATAAAATATATACGATATCAGATAGAGGTGAATGGTTCGATACAGGATTACTAGAGCCATTGACTAAAGATGATTTTGTAACTCATGGTACTCAACTACTGCCAATTATTTCGGAAGAAAGATGGGATGAACTAGGATCTGATTTTGAAATATTGACATGGACTGATAGGGAAAAAATTCCTCAATTAGAACTTACTGTACCAGAATATAAACCATATAAATTTTTAGATAATCCTTCTATAGTAACTTATACAGAAGATGAGGAAATACCTATATTATCGCAAACTGTTCTTGCATCTACTAAGGTTAGGTTTTTAGTGTCTAAGGATAAAACAAATTACCAAGTTTATAGGAATAGCGAATGGATTACCGTAGATAAAGATAATATTCTTGAACAAGGGATGACTATTCTGGAGTTGGAATCTATTCCGCAAGAAGTGTGGGCGGAGTGGTTTGAAAATGAAGCCCATAAACATTCTTTTGATATACTAATAGGAATGTATAGTGAGTCTCCAGGTACTCCTATTATAAGAAGTATAACAGTAAATTATGCAGAGAATGAATCCCCAATAGTTATAAATGCTTATATAGAACCAGATACTATCCACAACGAATTTGCTTGGGTAAAAGCCTATGTTAAGGATTACGAAGGAGATAAAATTAGTTTTAAAGTATTAATCAAAAGAGCAGGTCAAACGGAATTTGTACAAGTTAGCCCTTTAGAAGGATGGTACGATAGAAATACTTCTGAGACGGAAATCACTCAGGCATTTAACTTCCCATATTTTAATCCAGGTGAAAATGAGATCAAATTAGTAGTTAAAGATGAGCGAGGGGCAGAGGCGGAGTGGATAGGGAAAATAATTTTATCTAATACTAACCCTACAATAACAATAGCCTATGATGATTTCAGTATGAGAGCTACAATAGGCGATGATGATAACGACATGATTTCCTATAGAATAGCAATTAATGGCGAGTTAGTATTTGATTATACTGACTTTGTACCATCTAAAACACTTGTAAATTATGTGTTTGATACTTCAAAAATGAAATTTGGTGAAGAGAATATTATTACAATTGAAGTTAAGGATACTCATGGCGGATATGCAAAGCAAGAGTTTGCTGTAATTGGTTCATATAGAGGATTAATGTTCAAAAATGAAAATGGAGAGTATTTTGTAAATAGTAATGGTGAGGTTTTAATGGACTTATTGTTTGATAAAACGTTGATAGCAGGTCAGATTTCTGAAACTAAAAAAATAATACTTGAAAATAGGCATGAGTTCCCCATAACTAATGTCCAAATAAAACCAGATAATCCTAACTTTGTGAAGGGTGCGGTGTTAGAAATAAGCGAAACAGAAATGCCCTTTACTCCTAAAGATGTAATAAAAGTATTAGAGATAATGCCTTCTTTAGGGGAAAAAGATTTTTATGTAAGAGTAAAAACTGATAGAAATGCACATCAAGGTGGATATTTCTATATTAAGTCAAAAGCCACCCCCGTGATTGAGTAACGGGGGTAGTTTCAATACAATGAAACGGGATGTGATGAAATGGCAAAAAATAATCCTTTTGCTTTAAAGTTTAACGGTAGTAATTCATGGGTTAGGATACCAACAAAACCAGAATTAAGGATTCCTAACAATTTTACTTTATCAGCTTGTATATATAAACTAGATAATGGATACTTACCTACTGGAGACATTTTATGTAACCACCAAAGAGGGGGCTACAAAATATTCAGTAGTAGTAAATCTATAGATGGAGGTCTTTATATTAGTGGCGATTATAGGTATATTAGTTATACATTAACGGATGATGAACTAAATCAAAATGACTACTTTTTTATACATTTAACTTATGATGGTTCATATATGCGTTTATATTTAAATGGAGAATTAGTAGAAAGTGTTAGTCAGACTGGTAACGTAAGTCATCCTACTAATGTACCATTAGCTATTGGTGCTAATCCTAATACTTCGAGTATAGACTCTGGTTACACATTTAACGGAATTATAGATAATGTGTCTTTATGGAATAAAGCATTAACTCCAGAAGAAGTTAAATATTATATGAATAGAAGATTAGACGGGGACGAGGAAGGATTAGTAGGTTATTGGCCATTAGATGAAGGTCAAGGTAATATTACACATGATCTATCCCCTAATCAAAATCACGGAACTATTTATAATGCCCAATGGGTGGAGGGGAAGGTAGATTTAAAACTTTACCCACCAGAACCTATAGATTTTATATCCTATGATATTAAACAAAAATTTGTAGAGGATATTATTTTAATTAATTGGGGAGCATCGTTTAGAGCAACAAGATATGAACTTCAATACTTTCAAAATGAATGGATTACTATAAATAATAATATTACTGATACAGAATATGTATATACTTTTGAACAACCTAACCCCGCCGCCAGATTTAGGGTTAGAGGTATAAATGAAGAAGGTGAAACTGATTGGGTGGAGGGGGAAGCGTTTGAAGTAACTTACCAATCCTCTATAAAAAGTAATATAGTAGTAAACCCTCTAAATAAGATGAGAGGTTATATAGACATAATAGGGGTTGGAGGAAGTGATTTAGATAGTAATGTTATTATAAGAAAGCTTTATAGCGGGGACCTAAATTCTATTATAGAGATTCCAAAGAAATATAAGGCTGATAAAATAGACAGCAATATCATAGTTTCTGTTAGAGGAGGTAGTTATTTAGATAGTAATGTATTTTTAAATCCTTCAGGTAGAATGAGGGGTTTTGTTGATATAGTTCAACCTCCAAAGAAGGTTTTAAAGATATACCCTATAAAAGATTCTGTTGTTAGACAATCCGCCCCCACCATAAATTATGGAGACTCCCAACAAATGTTAGCGGGGGAGAGTATAGAAGGTAAGTTTATTTCTTATTTAGGGTTCGATATAAATTTACCTGAAAATATAGATATAGAATCCATTAAGTTAGTATTAAACAAGCAGTATGATACTTCAATAAGATTTTTAATGGGGTTATATGAGACTTCTGATGATTGGAATGAGCATGATATAACATGGAGCTTTAGGCCTCTTGATGAGAAATATATTACCCAATTCCCTATTCCAATTGAGGGGGGAAGGGTAGAGGTAGATTTGACAGATTTCGACTGGAGAGACGGTAAAAAATCTTTTATAATTAGGCCAAGAAATTACGATTTATCTGAGTTAACTGCTTTTGGAACTAAAGAATCTTTACACCCACCTTATATAGAAGTAACTTATTATGAAATGATTAATAATGTGGGTTCTTACTCATTTGAAAGTAATATTACCGTGAGGAGAAACGCTAATAGGGATATTAGTGCTAGTATAGATGTATTATCTGATTATGTTTACACAGAATTAGAGGGATTATTAGAGATTGATAAAAAGTTTATTCAGGAAGATTTAAAGAGTAATATATCGGTAGCAATGCTACGCCACAGTGAGGCGGGTGGACAGATAGAGTTAGTAGGAAAGCCTCAACAAATAGAAATAAATACTAATATAATAGTACCTTATAGAACATTTATAGAATCTACTATAGGGATAGAAATAAAAAATCGTGAGGATGACTTAGACTCTATTTTAAGTATTAGAGAGTACAAAGAAGAGAGTTTTGATGGCATATTAAATGTTGAGGGAAAAACTGAGCAAAGTATCTTAGATTCAAATATTATTGTGAGATGTGACAATAATGAAGATATATATTCTATCTTAACAATTGAAAAGAAATACAGTGATATTGAGTTAGTCTCAGATGTTCTTATTAGAAGATTTGATAATCACTATATAGACTCCATTATAGAATTAGAAAGAAAGGATATGGAGAGTGAAGTTGATAGTGATTTAATAGTCCGAAGAACAGATAATAGTAACTTAGATTCTATTGTAGAAATTCCAAGATATGATAGAGAGATTAATTTCGATAGTAATATTTATATAAAGTTCCGCTCAGATATAGAAGGTAGTATTGAGATACCCAAAATAGATAGTCAGGATAGTATAGATGCTTCATTAGAGATAGCAAAATATTATAAAGATGTTGATTTAAGATCTTCAATGACTGTAAGGGTATTTTGGGTAGATGAATTAAATTCTCGCATTAATGTAGAAAGACGATTTGAAATAGATGGAAGTTTTATAATAGAAGAAAAACATAGAGAAAATGAAATAGGAGCAACTATATATGTAGATGTTGGTGGAGACTATGTATTTATAATGTAAAAGAGGCCTTATTCAGGCCTCTTTATTAATGGGTGTGCTTTTATAAATTCCTGTCTATTTCTTTTCACAGAACTCTGTGCATAGATATTTGTTGTGTCTATAGACTTGTGCCCCATCATTTCCTGAATAGCTTTTACATCTGCTCCATTTTCATAGAGGTGAGTACCAAAGGCGTGGCGGAAGGAGTGAGGAGTAATATCAGGATAACCAGCTTTATTAGCCCATTTCTTCACTACTTTATTTACCCATCTTACAGTATTATGAGTACCTTTATTTCTTTTAGATGGGAATACCCATTCGCTGTCGTGTTGCTCTAACCATAGCATTACATTCGGTATTATTTCTGGGATAATAGGTATAATCCTTTCTTTATTACCTTTTCCGTGTATTTTTAATATTCCTGGATTGAAGCTAAAGTTATTTCTTTTTAGTGTTACTACTTCTTCTCTACGTAATCCAGTTGCAAATAGTAGTTCAATCAGAGCTCTTTCTTCTAATGTATCTACTATAGACATGATATGTTTATATTCTTCTATCGACACTACTCTAGGTATTGTTTCTTCTATTTTAGCGGATTCTATCAATTCTGCTGGATTAACTTTCACAACTCCCTCCACTAATAGGAATTTGTAGAAGGATTTTATTGCAGCTAATTTTCTATTAGAGGTAGTTGCACTACAGTTTCTATTCGCTAGGTGCTTTAGAAAACTAAGGACATCATCTCTAGTAACATCTTCTAGATTTTTATTTAGTTTTTTATGCACAAATTTTTCAAATTGCGTTAAGTCTGTTCGATATGCGTTAATAGTATTCTTTGAATATTTTTTCTCAACCTCTAAACGGTTTAAGAATTTGTTTACCAAGGAAACTCTCCTTTCATTGACTATAGTTATTGTTCACATAATAATATATCACATAAATAATTCTAAGTCAAATTAATTATTTTTATTTATTTAATATTTTATATCCGTATATTAAACATAGAAGTTAGAGGAGGAGGGATATTTTGGATTTACCTAATATTATAGAAGAATCTCTTGAAGTAGATGTAGGAGAAGAGGAAGTAAGGAAAAAGAAAAAAGTTACTTTTAAAGATAAAGTAGATGAGTGGAACCTACAAACCTTTGCAAAATATTTTGAATATCTCTATCAGTATAAATTTAGTAAACCTTACATTCCTAAAAAAGGTGATTTAAAACAATTAAAAAGAATTTTGGATATTAAAGATAAAGAGACTGTGAAATATTACATGGAAACCTTTATGGATTTAGATTTTTTCTCAACTAAAACTTTACGGATATTCTGCTCTAACTATACCCAGACAGTGTTAGACAGTTATGATTCTACAGGTAAGTTACCTAATCATAAAAAAGTAAAAAATGAACCAGAAGTTACAACTGAGTGGGAGCAACAACTAAAAGATATAGGGTGGGATTAATGTGATTTACGAAGATTGCAGAGATTGTAGAGCTAAAATCTGGTGTCGAATTTATAGTGGGGAGGTGCAAGGTAGTAAAAATCCCTGGTGCAGTGCTAAATATAGACTGAATGAAGCGTTAAAATTATCAAGAATTCCTAAAATATATTTAGATGCTAATATATACAACTATGAACTTGATGAAGATAACAAAGAAATTTTTGAAGTAGTGAGAAGTGCAGTAAATAATATTGTTTCTATTATAGATGGAGGAACTAATTTCTTTTTCTACGGAGCTAATCCAGGAACAGGAAAGACTTTCAATGCTAGTGTGTTATTAAATCATTACATTTATAAAACATGCTTAACAAGTAGATTTGATTTTGAAAATCCTCTAGCATTGTATATAGTATATGCAGATTTGATGGATGATTTAAGGTACCGTAGAGATTTAGATATTGTACAGGATACTCTAAGGTTAGTTAACGAAGTACCTTTATTGTTGTTGGATGATGTTGGATCTGGTACAAATAGTGATTTTACCAGGGACCAAACCTATCTAATAATAAACAATCGTATAAACAATGGTTTATCTACTATATATACCTCTAATCTAACTATATCAGAGTTAAGGAAACCAGAAATATTAGGAGCTAGAAATACTTCTAGAATAGTGAATAACACTGTAGGATCTGAACTTCACGGTAAGGATAGAAGAATGTTAACAGCAAAGCGAGGTGTGGGAAATGAGCGACTTTAGAAATGAAATTCAATTAATAAACCATTATATAAATAGTAGAGATTTAAACTTTCTTGTAAAAAACAATATAGATTCTACATTTTTTATATCTACTAAAGAAATAGTTGAATGGATTGAAGAATATGTTAAAAGAAATAATTCATTTCCCACTCTTCAGACTGTTAAGGAGAAATTTGAGGATTTTGAGATCATTGAGGAATTAGACGCAGTTCAATTTCTAGTGGATGAATTAAGAAAAAACAAGATTTTCATAGAGTTTAAGCCTATACTAATGAAAACTGCTGAAATGATGGCTAATGGTGAAGTAATTGAAGCAGTTAATAAGATGAGATTAGATGTTGAAAAGATAACAAGAACTTATACAGGTAAAATTGAAAGATATGACTGGGTAAAGGATGCTAATTCTAGATATGAAGAGTATTTAAAAACACATAAAAAAGAAGGTTTGGGAGGCATTAGTACAGGCATTAATAAACTTGATGATTTAACAGGTGGGTGGAAAGCTGATGATTTAGTATTAGTAGCGGGGAGACTTGGTGAAGGTAAAAGCTTAGTTAGTGCTTATTTTGCCTATCATGCTTGGTGGTTCTTTATGAAGTCTAATATGAATGTTCCAGTTATTTATATTTCTACAGAAATGCCTGAACTAGAAGTAGCTTATAGGTTAGATACTATGAGGGCACATTTTTCAAATAGAGAATTGAATCGAGGTAAATTACAAGATGTAGAAGCCTATAAAGAATATCTCGAAGAATTAGAGAAAAAGACAAATAGTTTACTAATTTTGACTGAGGATTCTAATAAAGGAAAGGCGTTTACTCCTAATGATATAAGAAGCATAATTGAAAGTGAACGGCCAGGGCTTGTAGTTGTAGACCAGTTGTACGACTTATCAGATGGAACAGGGGAGCAAGATATAAGAAAAAGAATTGTAAATGTATCTAATCAGATAAGAGATGTTAATATGTATACTCAAACTCCGCTAATTTGGGTAGCTCAAGCAGGTAGAGAGTCTGCAAGAGAAGCTAAGAGAGATACAAAAGCTTCTCCTGAACTATATCATGTACAAGAATCAGATACCCCTGCTCAAAAATCAACTAAGGTTATTACATTAAGGCTTATTAATAATGAAGTAATTAAATTATCTTTGAAAAAGAACAGGGGTGGGAAGAAGGATGAGGATATTTATTTGAGAGCAGATATTGATAGAGGCTATTATGGAGAAATAGAAGAGGAAGCGTTAGCTTTCTAGAGGTCAACTACCCAACGATTAAAGTCGTGGGCTTGATAGCCCTATGTTGACCAGGCTAAGGTTTGCAACAGAACCTACGTTATCTATGTGAAAATTTGTATGCTATCTTTAGTACTGCCTTCTATAATACTGTCACCTCAACTCCATAAATAAAAATGAAAAAAAATATATGTGAAGGAGGAATAAAATGGTAGTTAAATTAAGATTTAAGATTAGTATGAGGAATGGAGATAAAAAAATTATTTCTGTAGAAGAAAAAGATCCCAAAGGTTATTTAGTTGATAAGGTAACTAATGAGAAGAAAGAAATATCGTTAACAGATAAAGAAGTTCAAGTTGAATATACCAAGAAAATTATGGATCGTATTGAGAAGAAGAAACCAATTTTGTTAATGGATTCTAGTGGGAATACTCATGTATTAAGCTCGTTTGATATATCTTCAATAGATATTGAATTAGGTTAACTAAATTACCGATTCATCCTCCACTTTTGCTTACGCTTAGAAGTGGAGGACTTCTCGGTAATTTAGTTAAAATACCCCTTTAAAACAGAACAAGTGTTCGATATAATATTTTTATAAAGGCAGAAAAAAAAAAATTCCAAAAAAGTAGTTGAATTTTGTAGAATTGTATGTTACTATATTTATGTGAACAGTAATTATGTGAATAATCAAGGGTCAACTACCCACCACTTATAGAAGTGGGAGCTTGTAAGCTCTAGTTGACTAGCCTAAGCGAAAGCTACGTTATCTATCTTATGACACATTGGAATGATGCCCTAGTTCCAAGCTCTGTCGTGGAGTACGTAAACAATCCTAAGGGGTAGGGATAGTCGGCTTCACATGTAAGGATAGATAACATTGGCGAAGGGCAACAACTCCTAAAAGGAGGAATACTTTATGTTAGTATTCGTAAAAAATAAGCATGGTGAAAATTTAATGCCATGTAAACCTAGTAAAGCTAGAAAATTACTAAAACAAAAGAAAGCTAAGATAATTAGTTATAAACCTTTTACAATTCAGCTTTTATACGGAAGTAGTGGCTATAAACAACCTGTAACTTTAGGTGTAGATTTAGGCTCTAAACACATAGGAATAGCAGTAACAAGTGAAGATAAAGTTCTTATAAAAGGAGAAATTGAACTAAGAGATGACATAAAGGAAAATTTAGATATAAGAAGGCAGTATAGAAGAAGTAGGAGATATAGAAAAACTAGATATAGAAAACCTAGATTTAATAATCGAAAAAGACCAGAAGATTGGCTACCACCTTCAATTCAAAGTAGAATTGATAATACATTTAGATGGATAGACAACTTTATAAATTTACTGCCAAGCCCTAAGTTGTGCATTGAAGTAGGCAAATTCGATGTTCAAAAAATGATGAATTCAGACATAGAAGGTGTAGAATACCAGCAAGGGGAAACTTATGGTTACCATGATGTGAGATATTATGTATTTGCAAGAGATAATTATACTTGTCAAGTATGTAAGAAGAAAGGCAAGATTTTGCAAACTCACCACATAGTATATAAGTCTAAAGGTGGTACAGATAGACCAAGTAATTTAATAACAGTTTGTACAGATTGTCATACACATAAAAATCATCAAGAAGGTGGTATATTTTACAAATGGATGATGGAAAAGAAAAAGATGCCAAGTTATAAAGAAACTCCATTAATGAATATTATGAGACGTAGAGTTTTTGAAAAATACCCAGAAGCTAATATAGTCTATGGCAGTTATACAACTATAAGAAGAAAAGAATTAGGCTTAGAAAAAACTCATTATAATGATGCGATAGCTATAACAGGAATAGAAAGTATAAAGCATAATCCAGACAACTACTTCAAAATAAAGCAATTTAGAAAAAAGAAGCGTAGTTTACATGAAGCAATGCCAAGAAAAGGTAGAAAAGAACCAAATCGAACTCAAAAAAGAAACAGTAAAAACACTAAATATAGAAATGGTTTTTATCTTAATGACAAAGTGAAGGTATTTGGTAAAGTTGGTTTTATAACAGGCTTTACTAATGGTGGTGCATATATACAAGATATAGAAGGTAATTATATCACTATACCAAATAAATCATACAAACAAGTTAGTTTTAAGTATATAGAGTTTATAAATCATAACAATAATTGGCAATTCATCTCCCACTTGTAGAAGATGGGAGACTTCTTGCCAAGTTTAGTTAAGGGGGGAGGAGATGCAATAAATAACTATGTTGTTAACATTGAGGAAGTCTTAACAGATTTACAAATGAGATGGATGGAGAGCAATAAGTATAAGTATAACTCTACAGCATTTACTAAGAGAAGAGTTAGCGGCAATAATATTAATATGTGCTGTCCATTTCACAATGAAACCAGAGCCTCATTTGGTATTAGTACGGAATATCCTTACCTTTTTAATTGTTTTTCATGTGGGGAATCTGGAAATTTAATTAACTTAGTATCATATGTTTTTGATATTAATTATTTACAGGCTTATACCAAAATAATAAAAGATTATTCTGTTATTAGCCAAGACTTATTGGAAGATGTGGAAGAGGATTGTGAAGAAGAAGTAGTTACTGAAGAAGAGATATTTAATTATAGAAAGAAAAGACATAGTTATATTGAGAGTAGAGGAATATCGGATTATACGCTCCAAAAATATGAAATAGGATATGATGAAAAGAATTACTCTATAACGTTTCCCGTACGTGATTTATATGGGAATCCATTATTTATAATAAAACGAAGAGTTGATAGTAAGTTTTTTCATATCCCTAAAAATGCCCCTAAAAGTGAAGTCTTATATGGATTGAACTATTTATATGGAAAAGTTAAAAAAGTATTTCTCGTAGAAGGTCCTATAGATGTTTTATCTTGTTATGAAGCTAAACTACCCGCAGTTGGCCTTATGGGGCGTACGCTATCAAGAGATCAGTTAAAATTATTGCTACTAGCTGGAATAGAGGAAGTAGTATTATTTCTAGATAATGATAAGTGGGGAGTGAAAGGAAATTTAGATGCTTATAAACTTATAGAAAGAACTCCTATTAAAGTTGAAGTTTTTAAGTATCCCAAACAATGGGGAATAGATACAGAAGATGAAATTTTATTTAAAGATCCTAATGAATTGTTACTAGGTAACAAATTAGTTAGTATAAAAACTCAAACTTTTTTAGATTATTATTTTAATCTTCTGACATCTAAATTTTACAAGGGGGTAATCAAAGGTGAAAGAAAAAACTTTTAATGACATGGTGGCGGAGGAGAATTTAGACGAGTTACTAGAGGCGACTAGAAAATTGTGTAATTATAAACTTCAAGTTAATAATATAAAATTACCTACGTATATTGAAAATGAAGATGTAATGCAAGAAGTAGCAATAAAAGTATATCAAGCATATAAAAAGTTTGATCCATCTAAGGCAAGTGCAAATACTTATTTTACACGAATAATTGAACGTGTAATTATAGATTTTATAAGACATAGAAAACATCAGTTGGCATGTCAAGACAGTAGTTCTGCTATGGATAAATTTGGAAATAATTTAATAGAATTATTGTCAGGCAATATTAATGTATATAATAATGAGCGTGAGAGTACCAATATAGCTCCAACATTTAATAGACTAGTTGACAGTGTAATAAAAGATAATTATACAAATGAAAATTTATTTACTGAGGTACTAATAGATTTAAAAAATATGTTAACTGAACGAGAGTTGAAGATTTTTAAACTAAGGTATGTAGGTTATACACTTGAAGAGATAGCAGAAAAATTAAAAGTATCAAGACCAACTGTGGCAAAAGACTGGCTGAGAGTACGAAAAGTATTAATGGAGTTACTATAAAAAGAGGAAGAAAAAATTTCTTCCTCTTTTTTATATTCATTTCGGTTAAACCCTCCGTATGTTAATGGTGAAAGTATAGAGGATTTAAAAACATAAAAAATATTCATTTCTTCTATACTTCCGTATGTTTTAGATGAACAGTAAAAACTAAAGGAGGAGTTTATCAATGGATGTATATGTAGGTAAAGGGCTAGGTGCTATAAAAGAAGCCAGTGAAAACACTGCAATTAACTTAAAATTAAAAAATGGTGAATCTACGGAGATAAGATTTATAGTCCCTGTAGATGAACTAATAAGTGTTTATGAACATACTGAGAAGATAAATGATAGGTGGAGAACTATTAGATGTTTAGGCAAAGACAATTGTCCACTATGTAAAGCAGGTAAATATGCTTCATTCAGAACTTATATTCCTGTATATGATTATAAAGATCAGAGGGTAAAGATTTTTAAGGCTTCTAAAACTGTAGGATTGACTATTGTAGGATTAGCTGAAGAGTATGGTGATTTAAGGAAGAGAAAATTTAAGATTTTAAGACAAGGTGAAGGTAATAACACCACTTATCAATTCTTTGCAAGAGATCCAGATGAGTTTGATGCTTCAAACTTGAAAATACCTAATATTGAGGAATTAATAAAACCAATGTCTCCAGAGGAGATAGAAAATCTTATTAATCAAAAAGTATCTAGTGTAGAGCCTACTACACCTAATACTGAAGGGGGATTCCCATTTTAACCCCATCCCCCAACCCCTTTAAGGGGTTTTATTTATGAGGAGGGATTGTGTGGATATTTATAAAGAGATTGAAAGTATCTTAAATGAAGGCAGAGAGAAGAAAAAGAGAAAATTAAGGAAAAAAGAGAAATGGTATTTAGATGAAGTTTATCCTTTATTTAAAGATAAATTTCCATCATTAAATACAGAGGCAGAGATAGAGAGATTTTTAGCATGGGCTAAAAGGAAGAATTTCAGTAAGAAAGAGCTAGAAATCATTAAGATAGCTCGTGAAACTGTACTACCCTATCATTATAATACTGTATGGACTGAACAAGATTTAGAAGAATTAGTTACTTGGTTGAGTGGTTTAGATATGATAGCCATAGATACAGAAACTACTGGAAAAGACAAATATAGAGATGAAATTGTAGGAATTTCTTTTTATGCTCCCCACCAAGGTTATTATATACCATTAAAACATATAGATGATATAAGATATAACGAAGAAGCCTACAAAGAATTTATTGAAGGTGGCGGAGAGGAGAAATTAGTTTTAGGGGTAGATTATGTGAAATGTCTACCATTGGAATTAGTAAAAGAAAAATTAAAGCCTCAGTTAGAAAGAGAAGATTTAAAGCAGATTTACCATAACTACGGATTTGACTACCACATAATTCGTAGATTTTTAGGTGCAAGAACTGTATGCTATTTTGATACAATGATTGCTCAGGCGATTCTTGATGAAACTCAATCAAAAGCTCTGAAGAATATGGCCACTCTATATTTAAAAATTCCAAGTGATACTTATTCGGAGTTATTTGGAAATGTTACATTTGATAAGGTACCTATTTTAATAAATTCGAGAACTCAAACGGGTAATATAGCTACATTTTACGCTACAAAAGACACTGAATTAACTTATAAAATGTATGAATTCCAAATAAAGCATTTAAAGTCCCCTACTCTTAAAAAATTACATGATTTGTATTTTAACATTGAAATACCTTTTATTAATATTGTTGTTGAAGCAGAAGAGCGAGGGGTAAAGGTGGATGAAGATTATTTAGTTAATACAGTAGCACCTCAATTACATCAAGAACTTGAAGATCTAAAAAATAAAATATACCAATTTACAGGGGAAATAAATTTGAATTCACCTATACAGCTATCAAAAGTATTATATGAAGATTTAGGATTACCTAAAGTTAACCAAAAGAAGCCAGAATCGACAGATAGAAAGACATTAACTAAGCTAAAGGGTAAACATGAGGTAATACCGCTGATATTAGAGTATAGGCAAAAAGCTAAATTAGTAGACGCTTTTGCAGATAAATTACCTAACCAGATTATCAATGGAAGAATTCACACTAATTTTTCTACTATAAAAGATACTGGTAGAATGAGTAGTTCTAACCCTAAAGAGATTGGGGCATAGTGAGGTGACTCACTATTGAAAATCGGGTGAATTCGGGGGAGGCTAAGGCGTGAAGCTATGCTAATCCCGAGCCAAGCTAACTGAAAGGCATAAAGGTAGGTTAGAAGGTGTAGAGACTAACTGCTGAGGAGCCTAACCAATAAAGCAGACAAGAGAGCCCGATACCTTGTGATTTATCATAGGAGGGAGTTTATCTAAGAAAATAGCAAGAAGACCCCCACCTTCTATAAGTGGGAGATGAATGTTATGTTATTTGATTTGACTTAGCCATATAATTGGCAAATTCGGGGATGGAACAGCCCTTTGAGCGTGGGGAATCTGGTAGCAGAAGCTACCTTGACCACGAAGCTGCCACTTTTATAAGTGGTGGTAGTTCACGCTATCTGATAAATTTGAACGATATAAACAAATCACAAGGTAATGATATAGTCCGATCCCCTCGGAAACGGGGGTGGGGAGTTTAAAGACTCCCCTACAACGAGATGAATCTTCAGCAGATCCCTTCTTATACTAATCTAATTAGACACGCATTTATAGCTGATGAAGGTAGACTTTTGGCTTCGATAGATTTCAGTTCACAAGAATTAAGGATTCTTGCACATATTACAGGGGATGAAGTAATGCACAAGATTTTCACTGAGGGTGGGGATGTTCACTCAACAACAGCAGTAACTATTTGGAATATGAAGTATCCTGATAGGAAAACAGACATAGATACGTTTCAAAGATTAAGAAAAGTATCTGAATTCTTTAGAGATAAAGATGGAAATATTGATCAAAGTAAATTTGATGAGGAACATATAAATAAGGCATTTGAAGAAGGGATTATTTTAACTAAGGATAAAGATATTATATTAGAGGAAACAGAATTAGGACTAGAATATGAAAAAATGAGGAAAAGTGCAAAGAAGGTTAATTTTAGTATAGTTTATGGTACTACACCAATAGGATTAGCAGATAATTTAGAAATAAGTGAAGAAGAAGCTCAAATGTACATTAATGCTTACATGCAGACCTATCCTGGAGTGGCAAGGTGGATAGGAGAAATTAAGAAACAAGTTAGAGAAAAAATGTATGTAGAAACTCTACTAGGAAGAAAAAGAAGATTTTATCCTGAAGTTACCTCAGGTCAGCAATGGTTATTAGAATCTGCTTATAGGAAGGGTCAGAATAGCCCTATTCAGGGCAGTGCTGCTGATATGACTAAAAAAGCTACTATAGATCTTCAACCTGTCCTCAAGAAATATGATTGTCGTATACTTTTATGGGTCCATGACGAAATAATCTTTGACATACCAAAGGATTTAGGTATGGAACCATTAAAGGAATTTGCAGAAATTATGTGTAATGCAATTCCATTGAAATGTGGTATGAAATCTGATATAGAAGTAGCAGAAAGATGGGGACAGAAGTTAGGTGAAGATGATTTAACAGAGTTATGGGGTGAAGATGATGTATGATTTCTTAGAAAATGTAAAGCTATATGTAAAGATTCAAGAAGAATTAGGCATAGAAAATAGCGGTGTTGTACAGATAAGTGTTGATAGAATTAAAAAGTTATCTGAGTTTTTCTCTAAAAGAGTTAAATTAATGTATGCTTGTAATCCAACTGTAAAATATAAATATCATTACAAGCTTTGTATAGATAACATGAAATTTTTAGCTACAAGTGATTTATCAATAGCGGAAGGCTTAGGTTTAACTGAAGAGGACTTTAAGAAGGGGGCGGAGGTATGGGGTTAAAGAGTTTAGCTAATCAAATTAAAAAAGAACAAAGAGAAAAAAATAAGTCATTTGAAGAAAAATTTATTGATGAGATAGATAAATTTTTAGTAGAGAATACTAATAAAAGTACAACGGGGCAGCGTTTAGCTTTTCGCCCCTCCCAGTACTATAAATGTGAAAGGCAATTATTTTATTTCTTGAAGAACGTGGAAGGTGAGAAGAAGGTATATCCAAGAAGTGTAAGAATACTACAGGTAGGTACTAGATTACATGAATGGATTCAAAGGGATGTATTCATGGAAATGGATAGGAAAGATTATCCTATAAGATTATTACCCAAAGAAGAATTGCCTTTTTATGGAGTGGAGGGGGTAGAGATTATTGAAGATCACCAAGCCCCTCCTATGGAAATTAAATTCTTAGATTATAGATTTACAGAAAAATTTCCTATATCTGCAATGATAGATGGAGCTTTAGAGTATGAAGGTTATCCTTTCATATTTGAGTTTAAAACAATTAATCCAAAGGACTTTGAATATTTAATAGAACCGTTACAGGACCATATAAAACAAGGAGCTATGTATTCATTATGTACAGGTATTAGAAAAGTAATGTTTTTATATCTGTGTAAAGGTACTCAAAATTTAAAAGCCTTTACAGTAGATTATAGAGATGATCAATTACAATGGGTAATCAATAAGATTCGTGGTGTGGAGGAGAAGGTACTGAAAAATGAACTACCTGATAAAGATGCAAATAGCTTAACATGTAACTTTTGTCCTTATAAATCATTATGCGATAAAGAACCTAACTCTTAATTGAGTTAGGTTTTATTCATTTTAAAGATTCCCTCCGTATATTTACTGTGAAGAGTAAAAAGGAGGGGTCAGGATGAAAAAATACCACATTATTTATTGTGATCCACCATGGAGTTATAGAGATAAAAAGAAATCTGGTAGGACTAAATGTGGTGCGGAGAATCATTACCCCACACTAACCTTAGAGGAGTTAAAACAACTACCTATTCAAAATATATGTGAGGATAATTGTGTTCTTTATATGTGGGTTACTTTCCCTATGCTTAAAGAGGGGCTAGAACTTATAGAGGCATGGGGATTTAAGTACAAAACGTTAGGATTTGATTGGACTAAACTGAACAGTGATGGCAGTATATGGCATGGTGTAGGTGCTTATTCAAAAAGCAATAATGAAATATGTTTATTTGCAACTAAAGGTAATGTTGGAAGATTGATAAGAGATGAGAATGGTAAAGAGATTATATTCGACCCTAAAGAAAAGTTAAGTGTAAGGTCAAATAATGTATCTTGTAATGTTCAAGCAATAAGGGGGAAACATTCCGAGAAACCAGAAGAGGTTAGGAGGAGGATAGAAGAGCTATGGGGGGATGTTTCCCGTGTAGAGTTATTCGCAAGAAAAAAGGTGGAAGGTTGGGATGTAATTGGTTTTGATATAGATGGTAGAGATATTCGAGAGGTATTGGAGGGATATAATGGGTGATAAATTATGGAAGGCTTTTGAACGTTGGGTAGGAAAGCATATTTTTGATGGTGCTAAACGAAATATGGGTTCTGGTGCAGTCAATAGTGACGACGAAGGAAATGCAAGAACAGGAGATATTATACACCCTGCCTATCAAATAGAGTGTAAAGTTTACAAGAGAATAGCTATCTTCAGATGGTGGGAGAAGTTAGCAAAAGAAGCAGAGGAATCTGGTAAAATACCAACTTTAATAATGAGGGAAAAAGGTAACGCTAAGGATGTTTTAGTAGCACTTCACTGGACAGATTTTGTAAAGATGAAAGAAGCTTGGGAGAGGGAGGAAGGATTGAGAGATGAGTAAGGAAAATGCGTACGTTATGACCTATACGGGTAAAATGTTCAATCCATTTTACCCAGACGAAAATCTAATTTGTGTAGAAGATATAGCACATGCCTTATCAATGCAATGCAGATATAACGGACATATAAATAAATTCTATTCAGTAGCAGAACATTCAATAGATGTAGCATTAGTGTTAAGGATGTTAGGATTATCTCCCAGAACTCAATTATTAGGTTTATTACATGATGCTTCTGAAGCTTATTTATCAGACATACCCGCCCCAATTAAACAGTGTTTCCCTGAATATAAGAAATTAGAAGACACATTAAGTATGGCTATATGTAATAAATTGCATCCATTATGCAGGGAACTTTCAGTAAATGATTTCTATTATGTAAATATAGTAGATAAAGAAATAGCGATTCTAGAATCTAGAAAATTAATGAGGGTGGCGGATTGGAATAATAGGGAGACTTCATTCAATATAACATTCCATTGTCGGGAGAGTAATGAAGCTAAAGAAATGTATCTAAGGCTTTACAGAACTCTTTTGGAGGAGGTAGTCTATGAACAGACAAGAAATTGAAAAAGAAATCTCTAATTATACAGTTAGAGAGATAACAAAAGCTAAAATTGAAAAAGCAGGACTACCAATACCTTCCAAACCAGAGGAATTAGTTGAAGGAATAGATATATTTACTGAATGGGAGAACATGAAAAAAGCATACGGTGGAATTGCTAATATTCCTTTTTCCGTCTTAGGGGATTATTTAGACAAGTGGACTTCTGTAGTAGCTTATGCAAGATGGGTTGAAGCTATAGCTGATATAGACCAAGCAACCGCTAGAGAAATTAGAGATACAATTAAAAAACAACTCTATACCTTACAAGAAGGTGGGCGGGAGTTAAGAGAGGCTATGGTCCATACTGAACCTCTATATAGGGAATGGGAGCAAAAATACACAGAAAGTCTTTCAATGATGATAGCAGTAAAAGCATTAAGGGAGGGTTACGAGAGAAGAGCAGACGCTATTTCTAGAGAAATAACTAGAAGAATGAATGATGCTCTAGATAGTAGAAGATTAGATAATAGAGGAGGGGCGTAGAATGGATGAAAGGCCTTATGTAGGGGATAAAGTTATTATATTAGATGGTTGTTTTACAGGAGTTAAAGGGTATGTGACAGAGATAACTACAGATTTACAGATAATAGAGACAGGAGATGGGGAGGTAGTAAGTGTTAGTCCTACTGATATAATTCTTACTATTCAAGTAGACAAAATAAATACTATTTTAGTACCGTTAAGATTAGTAAAGAAGGTGGAGGGTGTCTATGATAAAAACTAGAAGAGTAGAAGTATTCAGAGAAGATAAATGGAGTGAGATTGAATTTACTGAGCTTAAAGTTGGTGATATATTTAGAATGTTTGAGCCAACTGGAGAGTCTGTTACTGGAATTGAAGGAGAAACTGAATGGATATGTACTTCAGATCCTTTTCATATAAATGGTGTTTTGGCTGTAAATGCAGAGCCAGTGAAAAAAAAATAAAATGGAGGGATTTTAGTGGAAATAAAAAATGTTAGAGTGTATGGTTTAGAGGAGAGTATTATTGCTTCTGGCTATCCAATGATGATTGATACACCAAATGAAAAAGAGTTTAATAATGCAATAAATAGATTGTCTTATGCTTTAGATATAGGTGTTGAAGATTTAACTGATGAAGAAAAGATAGAAATACAAAGACATAAAAAACGAATAATTAGCTTAGCTAATGCACCTCTAGGTTCAGGCCATGATTGTGCACTTAAAGGGATTGTTGTTCAATATGATTTGACAGCTCCAGAATACTTTTGGAGACAATTCGACCGCTATCACTTCCATGACTATATATCTTCTCAAAGTAAAATGCACAGGATATTAAGATTTGATATAGATAAGATATGTAATAAGTATGTGAGCCGAAACACTATAAATGAGCTTAATTATTGGATAGATATGTACAATAATTATGAAGAAGATAAATTGCCTTATATAGTTTTAAGAGATGGTAGAAAAATATCTTATACTAGAAAGAATATATTCCAAATAGTTTTATCCAATTGTCCTATGGGATTACAACTAACTGCTAGGATTAAAGATAATTATCTACAATTAAAATCTAAATACTATCAACGTATAAATCATCCGCTAGAAGAATGGAAAATTTATTGTAAATGGATAGAGACATTACCAATGGCTAAATCGTTAATAGTAGGGAGAGGTAATTATGGAAACTAAAGATTTTATAAATTCTTTTAGAAAAGAATTTGGTGGAGATCCTATATTCTTATTAGGTGAGGATGAGAAATTAACGGATATTAAAGTGAGATCTTCTGGTTCTCTTTTATTGGATTATGCTATGGGAGGAGGGTTTGCTCAAGGCAGACTCGCCCTCCTCCAAGGAGCAGAGAAGAGTGGAAAAACGACTTTAGCGTGTTTGGCCATAGCGGAAGCACAAAAGAATGAACCAGATAAAAATAATATAATAATTGACTTAGAAAATGCTTTTAATATTGAATGGGCTAAAACCTTAGGCGTGAATGTAGATAAATTAATGATAGTACAGCCAGATACTTATGCTGAAAAAGTTTACGACATGATTGAATATATGTTAAGGAAAGGTAATTTTAGTTATATCGTTTTAGATTCAGTAGATGGTTTGATTCCAAAGGAAGAATTTGAAGAAACAGATTGGGATAAGGAGTCTAGAGTAGGTAGTGTTGCTAAATTAAATTCTAAAGCAATGAGAAGAATAATTAATTCAGGATTACTTAGGGAATCAGGTTCCTCATTAATATTCATACAGCAGCTTAGAGATAAGATAGGAGGATTTAGTTTATATGGTACTCCTACCACGACCAGTGGAGGGAGAAGTATCCGACATGCTGCTACTCATACATTGGAAGTGGCCATAGGAGATTATTTTACAAAAGGTACTGGAAGTGAAAAGAAATATTTTGGCCAACAAATAAGAGTAAAAGTTACTAAGAATAAGATAGCTCCCCCATTTAGACAGGCAACGATTGATGTATATTATGAACACGGTGTAGATAAGATATCTGAATTAATTTTAGTTGCCAAAGAGATTGGAGTATTGCAAGGAAGTAACTGGCTAACTTTTGCTGATCCTCGTACTGGTGAAATTATTACTGATGATAGAGGAAATGACTTAAAATGGAATGGGGTCAAAAAGACTCAAGAGGCACTTATGGAAGATATAAAAAATAATGAAGGTAAACTCTACCTTAAAATGTTTAACTTAGTTCAAGACATACTTAGGGGGTAGACAGATGATAAAATCTGCAATGTTCATAGGAGCATGTTTAGCTATTTATGCGGTCTTCAGTTATTTAGAGGCTAAATTAGTGAAAAAAGTGGGTATGGAAATAGCTATGGAGTATTTAAAGGAAAATGAAGATGAAGTAATACCTAAAGTAATAAAAGATGTTACAGACAATATAACTAATATATTTCTAGTCCATTTTGATGAATTAATTAAGTTAGGTTTATTGAACGTAGTAGATGGGGTGATGAATGGTGCAGCCAAGGAAAACATCGCAAAAGCAGGAGAAGAGAATAACAAAAAGTTTGAATGAGATTAAAGAAGAGGCAAAGCAAACTATAAATTCGGGAGCCTTATGGTTTAATAAATCAGATGTAGTAAGTAAGAATTTCAGGGTAGAAGCTAAGACCAAAACTAAACCATCTAAGTCCATGACTATAAAGAAAGAATGGTTAGAAAAAATTGAGTTGGAAGCTTTTTTAACTGATAAAATCCCTGTCCTTGCTTTCTCTTTTGGGGATGGGAAGGATTATTTTATATTATCAGATAAAGACTTCTATGAGATTGTAGAAAGGTTAGGTGATATAGATGGACGTTAAGCAGGAAGCTCTTGAGGATTTAATTAAATTATTTCAAAGTGATGAAGTACAACTTAGAAGATATATGGAAAGAAGTGAATGGATTCGTAATGAAGTAGATAGACTTACAGAAGAAAATAAAAAGCTAAGAAGGGTAAACAGTGAATTAAAGTCAGCAAACGAATTGCTACAAGAAACTATAGAAATTATGAAAGATTATGCAGAGTACATTCAATATAAATTAGATAAAATATATAATCGTTTAGATTTAATTATGGGGTTGGAAGATACGGGGGGATTGAATATAGATGAATAACATTTTAATGGTGGGGTTTAGTCCTGATATCAATATAAAAATTGGTGGATATTCTACTATCCACCACACCCCCTTCAAGAAAGAAGAAGGGGGATTAAGTTCTAAAGAATATGAATTACTATGTAAAAGAATTGTAGAAAAAACCTCTATAGTAATATTAAATTTAGATAAAAAACACCTCACTTTCGATGAGAGTTTTATTGTTATAAATGCCTACACTAAAGGTATACCTGTTGTGGGTGTGGGAGAAAAAATAAGGGATAATCTACTAGATATAGTACTTTCTAATAAATTTGAATTCTTAGAAGATGTAATAATACACATTAAAAATAATTACTAGGAGGATGTAAAATGTATAGACAATTAAAGAGAGAAGAATATGCTAAATTCCCCTTTATTAGAATTCCTGAAGAAGGGGATAATTTAACGACTTTTGAAGGATTCCAAAGATTAATAATGTTAGATAGGTATTCAATAAAAGATGTCTCCTTGGAAACTTTAAAAGAAGGAGATGTGGTATTAACTACAGTAAAAGATGATCCTAAATATCCGTTAATGGGATATGGAACAGTTAAAAATATAAGTGGGGATAAGGTAGTAATTAGTATAGATTACCCTGAGTATGTGGAGGGTGTAGACTTAAATAATTTAGAAAAAACAAGAGGAGAAGTAATTAAACCTTTAGAGTTATATTGGGAGCAAATTGCTTACAGGGTGGCCAAGGCTGTAGCTGAAGCAGAGATACCAGAAAAACGTGAAGAAGTTTTTAAAGATTTTTATTGGATGATTGCTAACCAATATTATATTCCAGGTGGAAGAATTTTATATGGAGCAGGTAATCCCGCTAATGTAACATTATTTAATTGTTTCTCATTAGGTACTATACCTGATAGTAGAGCTGGAATTATAGATCATATAAAAACTGCTACTGAAATTATGAGTAGAGGCGGGGGAGTAGGCAGTTGCATATCTACTCTAAGACCTAGAAACGCAGTAGTAAAAGGAGTCAACGGATTTTCTAGTGGAAGTGTGTCGTGGGCTAATTATTTATCAGGTCTTACCCATTTAATCTCACAAGCTGGATCAAGAAGAGGAGCTCAAATGATTGGATTACACATATGGCATCCAGACATATTAGAATTTATAATGTGTAAAATTCAAAATCCTTATTTATTAGATTTATTAAGTCAACATTCTAATCCCTCTATTGCTGAAATAGCTGAAAGATACTTAATAAGAAATGAGAACGGTGAGCCTGTAGGTGTAGTAGACAAAGATTTTATGACTGGAGCCAACATATCTGTTCTTATAACTGACGATTTTATGGAGAAAATGAGCGCGGGGGAAATGTGGGAATTAAAGTATCCTGACCTAGAAAACTTAACAAAAGAGCAAAAAGAGATATATGATACAGAGTGGGAGCATATGACAGGAATAGAAGAATGGGAAGAAAGAGGATTACCTGTTAAAGTGTATGAAACAATCCCTGCTAGAGATTTATGGGATTTAATAAATATATGCGCTAGATACTCAGCAGAGCCAGGAGTTATCTTTATTGATAGATATAATAAAGAAGCTAATTCTTATTATTATACAACCATTGCTATAACTAACCCATGCGGGGAGCAGGGGCTACCTAAATACGGGGTTTGTAACTTAGGTGCTATTAACTTAGCTTTAATGAGTAAAGACAAGGAGATAGATTACGAATTATTAGAAAAAGTAACTAGAATATCTCAAAGATTCTCAGATAACATAATAGATACTAGCTTCTATTTTATAGACGAAAATGAGGAAATGTCTAAACGGGAAAGAAGAGTAGGAAAAGGTGTAATGGGATTAGCGGACCTAATGATTGAACTAAAATTAAGATATGGTAGTCCAGAAATGATTAAACTAACGGAAGAATTATTTAAATTTATTGCTACTATATCTTATGATGAATCAGTTAATTTAGCTATAGAAAAAGGCTCATTCTATTATTTTGATTCAGATAAATTTTTAAATTCCGATTATATGAAGAGGATGCCAGATTATATCAGGGAAAAAGTAAGAAAATATGGTATTAGAAATGTTACTAGTCTTACTGTTGCCCCCACAGGATCCACTGGAGCCATGTTAGGTGTATCTAATGGGATAGAACCTTATTATGCTTTTAAGTATTACAGAAGTGGGCGATTAGGAGAGTTTGTTGAAATAAATACACCAATAGCTGAAAAATATTTCAAAGAAAATCCTAATGCTACAGAACTTCCTGATTATTATGTATGTGCTATGGATTTAGCTCCTGAAGAGCATGTATTAGTTCAAGCTGCTGCTCAGAAGTGGGTGGATAGTAGTATCTCTAAAACAGTCAATGCTCCCTCCACATTTACAGTAGAGGATAATAAAAAGTTATATGAATTAGCTTATGAAAAAGGATTAAAAGGAATTACTGTTTATGTAGATGGAAGTAGGGATACTCAAGTATTAAACATTAAAAAAGATAAATTAACTTCTTCAACTAAACTATGTAAGGTAGAGGTAGAAAAAACTACAGGAAATTTAATTACTGAATGTTAAAAACGACCTTCTAAAATGACCTGTAATGCACGAGAACAGACATATTCATACATTAGGTATAGTAAATACTAAAACCTCTTAAATAGCCTAATAAAGCGTTTAAACTAAAATCACAGAAAATTCCCTTATAAAACCCCAATAATGGGGTTTTTTATTCATTTTGGTAAATCCCTTCGTATATTAACTATGAACAATGAAAAAAGGAGGATTTAAATGAAAATTATTAAAAAATTAAATGAACCACTTACAGAACCATTTCTTGAAAGTTTAATAGGGAAATATGTCCATGTACCAACTAATGAACACGTAACCTTCGATCCAATGGAAAAAGAATTTGTAACAGTTAATGCTTGGTTTGCGGGGAAAGTAGCAGGATATGAAAAATTAGTCTATGCTTACGACTACAAAGAAGATAAATTTTTCCAAAAACCTAAAACAGTCTATAAAGTACTACTATGTGATGGAATGGGTTATGCGATTTCAGAGAAAAGTTCGTTTAGGGAACTAACAGAAGAAGAATTTGTAAAGATGTTAGCAGAACATGATGCGGAGAAGTCAAGTAAAATCATATTGCCTAAGGGGGTATAGTAGTGGGTACTATACTAAGCCAAAACGGATTGTATTTAATAAAACCTATTTATATAGAAGTACAGAGAGATGGCTGTATATTTGCTAGAGTGTGGGAAGGAGGAAGAGGCAGTTTATTATTAGGGAAATATGATACAGAAGAAAGAGCAAAAGAAGTGTTAAGAGAGATCTTTCAAACAGAATACTATGAGATGCCATCAACTTAAAAGTATGGAAACGCATTAATTTAAGGTAATAACTATAAAAATCTAAAGCAAGGGGGGAGAAAATGAACATAAGTAATCATGCTAAAGAAAGATACGTAGAGCGAATTAAAGGTATAACAGATAAACAAGAGATAAAAAGATATATAGCTACTGAAGAAGAAAGAATTGAGAAAGAAATTGATAAACTTTATCAATATTCAGAGTTAATATTTACTGGTCAGATTGGCGGGGATAGGGCTACAAAGAACTTTAGACTTAATAAAGATATTTGTTTAGTAGTTAATGATGATTGTATTGTAACTATTTATAGAATAAATTTTGCTTTTCCTGAACACACCCGCCAAATGGTTATAGAGGATTTGAAAAATGAGATTTTAAGGTTACAGCAAGATATATATGATGAGAGCAATAAGCTATTAGAACAAGATTGTGAAATTGATAATAAAATCAATAGTTTACAGATTGAAATAAAGCAGTTACAGGATGAAATCGAGCTAAAGAAGGCAGAAATAGAGATGTACCAAGCATCTAAAAAAGCTAGTAGAAAGCATTTACAGGAATTGAAAAGTACTTTACAGACCTACGCAGAACAACTGTTAGGTAACACTCAGTATAAGAAAGATATTTACTAGAAATATGGGGAGGGGAAAATAATTATGAAAAAGAAAATAGGTAAATTCCTAGAAAAGAGGATAGGAGGATATATAAATATAGGGAAAAGGTTGACTATATATGGTGATAACGCAATGCACTTTGGAGTTAATTATTGGACTAAAAAGTATGGATATATTTGTTTCAGGTTACCACTACCATGCGGGATTATAGACCACTTTTTATACGGTCATAGGTTATATTGGAAACCTCTGTATTTTTATATAAGTCCTAATGCAACGCCTTGGGCTGCAACTTTTATGTTAGGAAAGAAACATAGTAGAAAGGATTAGACATTGGCTAGAGTTAGAAAAGCTAGATTAGGACATAACTTTGACATAGATGACGAGCGTCAATATAAAATTTTAAGAGAAATAAATAATACGCTTTAAGAACGCTATAGGAATTATGTAACGGATAGGTGATAAAGATATGGAATTTGGAGTTATTGCTTATCACTCAACAGCCCTTCAAGGTAATGAATATAAAAAAACTAACATTAGATGTTAAAGATATGAATGAAGTTTGGGATATTGCTTTAAAAAATAGAAATAAATTTCCTTTAGGACATTTAGTAAAAATTGAGTTAGTACTGAAATATGATTAATAAACATTGTGTAATTTATGCGAAGTAAGGGGATTGAATGAAAAGAATTTGGGCTTGAGGAATTAGGTGTGGTATTGACCCAAAATAGTTAAATTGAAAGTTTTTTATAAAAATTGTGGTTTTTATACGAGAGGAGCAGATACAGATGAGAGAAATTAAGTTTAGAGGCAAGCGGTTAGATAATGGTGAATGGGTGTATGGTTACTATGTCTATTATGGGTGGATAGATAATCAAAAGCATTATATTGTTCCTGATTATGCGTCGGCTTTATATGCTTTTGAAGTCGACCCATCTACCGTAGGACAGTTTACAGGCATACTAGATAAAAATGAAAGAGAAATTTATGAAGGAGATATTTTAAAAGATACTAACAATGCAATATATTATGTTGATTTTATTAGAGGGTGTTTCTATCTAAAAACCAATTATAAAAGTTTTCCTCATCTAGGATGGACAGAATGGCTACCTATGTGTGAAATAGATAGATTAGCAATTCCAGTGGAATTTGAAATAATCGGAAATATCTATGAAAATCCAGAACTATTAAGCAAAAGTGATGAACATTTCAAGTATTAGGTGTATCTAATGATTATTATGCGTAGTAGATAGGAGGATTAAAATGAAAGAATTTTATGGTTCAGTTAGTTTTACAGGTAGAATAAATTTCTATGTTAAAGCTAACTCAAAAGAAGAAGCTGAAGAATTTGTATTTAGTGATTTAGAAAGTATAATGGTAAATACAAGAGAAGGGTCACCAGTTGAAGTAGGTTTAATTGAATGGGACTTAATTCATGAAGCACAAAGAGGAAATGTGTCAGAGGCGTTTATACATGATTTTGAAATATATGAGGAAGATTAATGAATATTACAAGAATTATGTGTAATAGATGGGAGGATTAAAGATGGAAGCAAGTAAAAAACAATTAATAAAAGAACTACGAGAATATCTTGATAAGGCAGAAAAAGATGAAACCACCTACTGCGAATTGCTTATGGAAATACCCGAACTATTAAAAGGTTTTAATTGCGATTAGTGATTATTAGGTGAAATAGAAAGGGTATATAGATTAATCGTTAATTATAAGATTAGAAAGGGAGGAATGAAATGTTTGACTGTGTATATCTTTTTATAGGAGCACCTTGTTGTCCGTTCGACGATGATAGGGAATGTAGCTTCGATTGTCCTTTGTATGTATCAGCTAATTCCCAAAAAGGTGAAGAAATTTTATCAACAGGGGAGGATTTAGACGAGGAGGTGTTCCGATGAGAATAAAGTCCTTAAAAAGATTGTTTTGTTATCATAAATGGACTCAAATAGGTAATCCTTATTTATGGGATTGTGGCTCAACTAAAAGAGTAGATGTAAAATGTGTTAAATGTGGCAAAATATCAAACGTTGATATATTTGATACACCAAAAAGGAGATGGGCATAATTATGAAAAATCTAAAAGTTCAAAGAAAAAAATACGGAGATATTACTTACATCCATAGTGAGCCAGAAATGAGCTTTGGAGAGTACCAACAGAAGGCAAGTAGAACTGATAATTTCTGTGATGATAAGACACTTAATATATTAAATGCTTGTATTGGTATGGTAGGGGAGTCTGCTGAGACACTGGAACATGTCAAGAAAGCTGTGTTTCAAGGGCATAAACTAGACCCAGATAAGCTAATAGAAGAAGCTGGAGACACACTTTGGTATATAGCCAAGTTAGCTAGAGTGCTAGGTACTAGCTTAGAGGATATAGCAAAATTCAATATAGCCAAGCTAGAAAAGAGATACCCAGAACTAGAATTTAGTGAACAAAGGAGTGTGAATAGAAATGAGTGAGAGAAATTTCAGTAAGGATAGAGAGTTTGGTTATTATACTGAGGAGGGCAAGGCTCTAGGGTATCTAGTTGACAACAAGCAAAAAGCATATGGTAACGCCATGAGGATAGTTGAAGAAGCTATGTTCGTATTCTTACAACGCTACAAAGACGGAGATAATTACGTTATACCTAAAGAGCTAATACCCCATATGCTAGTTATGGTTCGTATTATGGACAAGCAGTGTAGGATATTTTCTAATCCTGCGTATGATTTAATGGGTGAGAGTCCTTATAATGATATAGCTGGTTACTGCTTACTAGCAGGTAACATAAGGGAGGGTAAATAATAATGTTATACGTAAAGAAACCAATCCCAGTCAAGATTGAGCCGTATAGCAGTGGTATGGAGGACGGCATAGAGAATATAAGTATTACCATACACTCTGACACGTCTAGTATAAGAGAGGTTTTAATACCAGATTATTTCGTTGGTGTCTGGATTAATAAGGACGGAGACACAGTACAGGGTTATAGAATTCCATATATAAACACCCTAGAAGGCAAACATTATATAAGACCAGACGATTACATCGTAACAGGTGTTGATGGTGAGAGATACCCTATTAAGAAGAGTATATTTGAGGCTACCTATGAGCCATACAAAAAAGAAGCAGGGGAATAATCCTCTGCTTCTTTGTATTATAGGGTTGATAGATTATGAAGAAAGTTTTATCACTATTATATTAACATGGTAGCCTAGCATTAATCAATGGTATTATTTTCTCTATTGGCATCAACCCAACCTTCTGCAAATACGTAAGCTATTAATCCTCCACCTGCTAGTATAATAGCTGTTATCTGTGCTATCTCATTATCAGGCACATTCATTGCAATCATTATATTAGTAACAAAATTTACAATAGCCATCCAAAATTTTCTACTCGAAAGTTTTTGTTTCCAATTTATCTTCATTAGCCTTTACCTCCTTCTTTTTTATACCAGCCAGTAGCCACAATTCCCCTATCGTAAACCCAAACCAGAACCCTATCAGAGTCACAGGCTCACTGCCAGTTCTGAGGAATACATATAGCACAGACCAAGCGAACAGTGTATTGAGGAATATTACTAATGCTACTATAAATTTGGAATACTTAGGTTTCTTCTTAGCCATAATTAAACCCTGTCTACTACTGCTAATGCCAACAGTGCTAGCTCCTCTGCTGTCAGCTTCCCAGAATTGTACTTATTCAACCAATCTTCTCGGTTATTGATTTTTTTCTTACTAGCTAGGCTATTAATTGTCGCTATGAATAATTCTTCTTGCCACTTCTCCTTGAATTTCATACCTTCCTCTACCTCCTTTTTAAAACTAACGTTAGATAGATACTTACCTAGTAAACCTTTAAGTTCTGGGTAATACTTTAGTGGGTCAACTGCTGTATCGTTTACAGTAGATTGCGACTTAAATACAAATCCTTTTTCATGTAATTCAAAGTGTAAGTGTGCTCCTGTGCTTGAACCAGTGTTTCCACTGTAAGCTACTATATCACCTTGCTTAACTCTTTGTCCAACTTTTACTTTTGGCAGTTCCCTAAGATGTGCGTACAGAGAATGTAACCCGTTGTCATATTTAATAACCAAGTAATACCCTAATCCTACGCTGGCTCCTCCATTATTAACCTTGCTGTATATTACTACCCCATCACCTAATGCTATAAGTGGAGTACCAGATGGCATTGCTATATCTATACCTCTGTGCATATCTTGCTTTTTAGTTATAGGATGTGTTCTTATTCCAAAGGCTGAGGTATACCTGCACTTACTCAGGTCTTGTTCTCTTACTGGAAACAACATATTATTCACCTCCTACAGTATTCTGCCCGCCACGAAACTTATAACCGCAGTTATTATAACCCCTATAATAAGTCTCTTGTAATGTTTATAGTTATCGGCTGGTACTCTTTTCAACTCTTCAACATCTTCCTTTATACTTTTGACGTCCTCTTTGGTTTCCCTCATTTGCTCAACTAACCTAGTTATATTGTTAGTGAGGTCAATAATGGTATTCTGTATATTCTTTAGTGCATCTACCTCTTTAAATAATGTTTTAACTTCTGAATTCAGTCGGGCTATGTCTCCTTCTTTAGTACATCTGTATTGCTCCATTCCCAACTACCTCCTTGATTTTAGTAATATTGGAGGGATAATACCTTGCTGTAATAAGTATGCGTATTGTGGGTAATCTCGTGCTATTCGCTCTAGTTCGTCTATTGTAGGCACGTATTTCCCTTGGTCACGTATTTTTTGAACTTCGTTTCCTAATTGTCTACTGTAAGCATATTGAGCGTCTACGTGTGCTTCATATGGGTCATAAGCTCTAAGTGTTTGCACTAATCCTAGACCTTCTATCGGAGCCACAGCTTTGCCTTCTGTTGATTGTGGAGTAGCAAGTCTGTTAATATCTCTAGCAATCCCGAACTGTTCTAGTGCGTGTGCTAGATAATTGTTCATATTAACTCCTAAGAAGTTCCTAGTTTGTCCTTCGTACTGGCTTATAGGAGCTCCTGTTAGCATTTGTCTATTGAACGCTGTCTCGAATGGTACTTTAAGTAATGGCGTCAACATACCTAAAAGTTGCTTAGGGTTTGCTATAATACTTAAGTCAGCTATAGGTAAACTCACATTCGCATAAGCTGTCTTTCCTTGCCCTGCGTCTATGAACGGTAATGCTAAAGGCATAGCTTCTTTAAACCAAGCAGGCATATCTGATGTATCAACTCCAGAAGCACTGTTCAAGTTCCTAACCAAGCTCTCAGCTTTATGATAGAAAGCAGGGTTATTAAGGAAATTTTCTAGTTGCAACGGTATATTCTTTCTAGCCCATGTATAGAATGGAACTAATCTTCTTATTACTTCTTTCTCCACTTTAGTTAGGTCACTATAGTCGAAGTGGAACTGCTTAACCATGTCACCGGCATACTGTATAGCTTGTTGCTTAGTTAGCCCTTTCTCTAAAGCAGACTCTAGGTTTGCTATGAAGTTTACTCCTCTTACTCTGTTCTCTATACCTTGTCCTATAGCTTTACCTATTCTATTAGGGGTCTTTATAACCTTAGAGCCCAAAGATTCTCTATTCAACTTCCCTATTATCTCAGAATTAAGTTGTTCTGTTAATGTTCCTAGCTCTGAACTCATAAACGTAGCGTTAGCATGAGTCCTAATCATACCTTCTTTAAGTTCTTTCAGAGTGAACTTAGTTCCACCGAGTTCCACTATCTCGTCTAGGTTTTTTCCACTTGCTATCTTGTTAGCAATACTGTTGATTTTAGGGTCAAAAGTTCTCATACCTATATCCATTATATTTTGTGTAGTAGAACCAATAGTGTTTCTAATATGATATGACGGTCTTAGACCTGTTACTGTAGGCTTCCATACCCTGTTGAAACTGTCTATAAGCCCACCTAATGTTTGTAGCCCTGCGTCTGTCTGCTTTCTTATAGCCTCATTCATTTTAGCCACACCGCCTTTAGGCATTGAGTATGCTTCTAAAGGGAAGTACTTAGCAAGTATAGCGTAATCTTGAGCGTCTATGTTTACCAGTTCCCCTGCGTCGCCGAAGATACGTTTGAGTGTTGCCCCAGCTTGACCGTCAAGTTTTGTTATAGCTTCTACTAAAGCCTCTGAGCCCTCTATACCCTGTTCCTTGAGTTTCTTCATTATAGTTTTTATTTGGCTGTCAACGTCCTTTAATCCAACATAATCAGTTACTTTATTTACTCTGAAAGCCTTGAATGAAGATTTAGAAACTATTACATCTTTACCAGCTTCAAGGGCTTCTTTTATTTGCCTATCAGTGATTACTCTCTCCCCGAAGGCTGATATTACCATATCTACGAACTCTTTATCAGCTATTACCTTATTATGTCTAAGTCCTCTAGTTATATATGATTTAAGAGCAGATGTCTCGAAGAAATCTGGGATACCGTCTAACAGGTCAGTGTCCCTTATTCCGTCTAGTACCTTATATCCACCGCCTTTATTGAAGGCTTCCACAGCTTCTTTGGTTGATGTGGAAAGTAGTTTTTCTTTGAACTTTTCCACAGCTTCATCGGAAGATGTCCTTATAAGCATAGCAAGATTAGCACTGTCTATATCTGGGTATTTTCTTCTAAAGCTAGAAGGGTTGACTATCTTGATTTTCTCAGTCATACCGCCTAACTGCATTTGCCTACGTAGTTTATCATTACCCCAGTTCTGTACGTGAGGGAAGTATTTTTCGTCTATTAAACTCTTTAGTACGCCCTCATTAAGTTCTGTAACTCCCCAAGATTTGAAGTCATCTTGCATTTCTTTAGCTATGATTTTAGCTACATCTGCTACGTCTTTTTCACTAGCTAGACCTTCTACGAAACGCATAATAAGTTCGTCCTGTTTCCTTCCTTCCTCTATACCTAAGTTAGTAAGAGCGTCAGAAAACCTCTTAGCAGTAGCTTTAATTTGTTGGTCAGCTACGTTTCTTTGTCCTAAAGACTGGTCTTTAAACATTCTAAGAACTTTTTGAGTAGTTCCGTCAAGCCCTGCTATATAACTAGGGTTGAATACTTTATTCAAGCCGTCTTGTAAAGCTCCGAATCCTCTACCTATTACACCAGTATTATCTCTTACCCACCTAGACGCCTCGGCTCCTATATCTTGTAATCTTGCATTAGTTAAATTATTAATAGTCTTACCAGCTATAGATAATCCTTTGCCAGTAGAATCAATAATCTTATTAGCTTGTATGACTTTGTTAGCGTACTCTCTTCTTGCTATCTGAGCCAACTTATCCATGTACTCTTTAGCTTGAGCCTGTCCTGCCCTTTTAACAGTATCGTCAGCTCCACTAGCTAGATTCTTTAATGCCTTTTCTAAAGCCTCGTTCTGAGGAACTCTACCCAACCTTTGTGTTACTTCTTCTAGGCTACTCCCTACAGCTTTGAGAGCATCGTCAGTCCTGTTCTTAGCAAGTCTCCTAGCTATCCTAGCAATCATTTCGTCTGAATAATTTATCCCTGCGTTTTTAGCTAAAGCCCTAACAGTAGATTCAGCACTCTCTTGAGTAGCCTTTCTAAGCCCAGCCTTAGCGATTGCTTCGGCACCTTCTTTAGTCATAGTCTTACCAGTTCCAGTTATGAAACCTTTAGCCAGCGACCCTGCTCCTAAAGTTATTAGATTTAATGGGTCTAGTACAGCCTCGGCTACGAAACCTCCAAGTCCTTGTGCGAACTTACCTCCGCCTGTCTGTGCTGTTCCGAATAAGTCCTCCATTAAATCCTTACCCTCATAACGTTCTTGCCCTGTCCAGCCTTCTTTAAGCCCTTGGAAAAAGCCATTCTCGCCAGTTGCTACGTCTTGTACTGCGTTCCATACTGCGTTACGAGGTTTATCGAGCCACTGTAAAGCCCTTATAAACAGATTAGTTTTCTTCTCAGGCTCAGGAATATCCGCTCCTACAGAAGATAGCCTAGTCTGGTAGTTTCTTATTTGCGTATTCACCTTAGATAATTCATCATCTTGATTAGAGAAAAGGGAGGAACCCCTGCCAGAAGCCTGTAATCTCTGTAGCAGGGGGGATGACACGCCTTGATTTAAAGCCTTTATATAGTCTTTATTATTAAGCATAACGCTTACCTCCCTAGCCTTTCCAAGAGTTGTTGTTGAGCCCGGGACAGTATATCATAGTTACTGTTGCTAGGAGCACCCGGAGCTATAGGTGGATTGTAGGTTGTCTTTCCGAATCTAATTATGCCTTTTTTATTCTCCTTAGAATTAGTGCCACCATATAGTGACTCTAGCGTAGATACAAGGTCTTTATACACATCGTCACCATATATCTCTTTGTATATACCTAGAGATTGCTTCACTAAGTTCTTATCTGTTTTCTTATTAAACTCTCCTTGTATATAATCATAAGCATTTAGAATATCTGATAGCTTTTCTCTATCTCTCATTAATGTTGCGTATTCTTTATCGTCTTTGTATTTATTCTCCGCTAAAGCCAACTCTCTAGCTCTAAGCCCAGCATTAGTCATAGCAATCTTACTGTCTATGTCTAATTTCTTATATTCCAAGCCCATAGTTTGTGCAAACTTATTCATATCCCATTCGTGACTTATATCAAACTGTCTAGCGTTTTCTAATAGCTTCTGTTGGTCTAAACCTAATTGTGCTAGGCTTATACTGTAGTTTCTATCAGAATTGAGGTATCCTAATCCTAACTGATTACCCCCTAAGAAAGCGTCAACGTAGCTTGATAGGTCGTTTTGATTTAATTGCCTATTCTTAGTTAACCAATCACCTTCTAGCTGTGCTCTTTGCAGAAGTTTGTTTTGATAATCAGAAGCTAGTCCAGTTGCTTGTGCTTGTAACTGTGCTAATGCTCTGGCTACTTCCTGTCTCTCAGCGTCGCTGATTCTATTCTGCATTACAGCACCTACACCAGAATTGTATAGCCCCCGACTCTCAGCGTCGATGTCCGCTAATTGTCTTTGTTGTTTAGCTAACTCTGCTATCTCAGCCCTTTGTGCTTCATATAGAGGCATTTGTTGTTGCATTATCCTATTAAAAATATCGTTATATGTCTCTGGACTCATAGCCCAGTCTAAATACTCTCTTTGTGCTCTTAATTGTTCTTCGTAAGCTCTTTGAGCTTGTTCCTGCTGTGCTTGTATACTAGCAAGTAGCGACTCTAATGCTTGAGCTTGTTGGTTGTATGTTCCTCCGTATCCAGCACCGCCTAAATCAGCTTGGGGTGTAGCTTGACTACTACCAATCAGTACCTCGAACAATCTATCTATAGCCCCGGAACCTACCTGCCCTCCTGCCGTTGCACTTGGAGTAACTGAGGTCGGTCTAGCACTAGCCCCTGTATTCTGTTGTTGAGCTGGAGTTGGGTTAGTAGTTACTTTGGCTGTAGTTGTTGTTTTGGGAGCAGGCGTAGGGGTAGTAGTTACTTTGGCTGTAGCTTTTGCTTTTGCAGGAGTTGGTCGCTGTGTTTGTAAGTACGTATTCATAGCATTCATTAGCGGGGTGTATCCGTTATATCCATTATTAAGTTTCGGTATTGTTGTTCCTAATGTAGTTTTGGTAGTAGGGGCAACATAGTATATCGGTGGGTCAACCTCCCCTGTACTAGGAGCAAGGCTCTTTATTGCCTTAGCTAGTAAGTCTACTAATGGTGTATTTAAAAGGCTATTATCTTTTTTAGCTGGGGTTACTTTACTACCGTCGTTTACATATGTTTTATTACTTCTTACTAAAGACATATTGCCGCCTCCTTATTGTAGCTGTGCTTGGAGCAACCTTATAAGTTCCTGTAGGTTCGCCATGAAGGCTGTTGTATCAATAGAGTTATTCGGGTTCACCGCATACTCGTTAAATTTCCTAAGTAATTGTTGCTCTATACTTGATATTGCATTAGGGTTTCTAGTTTGGAGCAACGACCTTAACTCTGGGTCTTGAGATATCAATTGTTGAATCGCCACTGTGTTTAGTGTAGGTTGGGTAGTCGGTATAGTTACTTGCGGTATAGTGCCTTGGTTTTGCTGTATGGGTCTTTGTTGTATAGGTCTTTGTTGTATAGGAACCATATTAGCAGAGTTATTAGATATAGCAGTATTAGCACTGTACTTGTTAGCGTCGCTAGTAGGGGTAAAAATACTGGACGATTTGGTATTACCCGTATAATTGCCATAATCGTCTATATCATACGCATTAGCTTTGTTCTTAATAGCACCTTGCACTATTGCGTTACTTCTAGTAAAATTATTATTTGCATAATCATCTATATATCTAGGGTCTATATTGTGATTACCTGCATAGGAATAAGCTATTTTGTATGCGTTATCATATTTTTGCTGAACACTTGGATCTATTGCAATTTTTTGACTACCATCAGGACCGCCACTATACCCCATAGCCTTTCTAGCGTTTTCAGCTTTAAGATGTGCAATATTCATAGCGTTTCGGTCGCCCCTAGCATAAGCATCTGCCCATTCTTTTTTTGCTTGACTTATTATATCATTATAATTTATTGCCATACGTTCGCCCCTTTATAAAGAGATATTAGGGAGAAGAATTACTCTCCCATATTATTTATACGTTAAAGCCTTGGTTAGTGCTTACTCTGCTATTATATTAACTAAACCATGCAGTTCTTGATATTGCTCTAGTGAAAGTCTGTCAAAGGCAAAGAACACATCTAATTTGTTATTCATATCTTCTTTTTCACTAGCATTTGCACCTTGATAGTCTTTGTTAGTAATTATGCTTTTTAATAAATTATAAATAATGTTATTCATCTTACTTACATACCTCCCTGACTCAATAATTTTTCATATTCTAAATCTACGATATATTGTTGCATTTCCAACACTTGTTCCTCTAATCTTCTAATTTTTTCTTCAGCAGATAGTTCAGGCTTTGGCTTTTCTGGATAAGGATAATTTTGTTGTAAGGCATTTTCTATATCTTCAAGAGTTGGACAGTCTAATAAGCATGATATATTTTCATCTGTTAATTCTAAATCATCATGAATAAGCACAATAGTAGGTGTAGCTCTAAAACTAATAATATTTCTAGCCTTCATAAAATTCATTACTTCAACATTAAATCTATCTCTTACAGTTGCTAAAAAGTCATTATCGCTTTTGCTATAAGGGTTATTTATATATATTATTCTCATTCGCCAATCACCCCTGCTATTATAACTCCTATTTGTCCATCCTCACCTTTAGATCCTGGACTTCCAGAAGTTCCATTATCACCACGATTTCCACCAGTTCCAACTCCACCAGCACCACCAGGACCTCCAGGACCTCCAGGACCACCTTTGCTTCCAGATACATCTATTGTTCCATTATTAATAAAATTACTTTGTGACATAGCTACAATGATACCGCCTCCAGCACCGCCGCCGCCGCCGCCGCCGCCGCCGCCGCCGCCGCCGCCGCCAGCGTAGTATGTCGATTGTCCAGGATATCCAGAACCCCCACGACCTCCAGTACCACCAGTACCAGTACTAGCTGCCATCAACTTCCCTGTGGAGCCTATTGTTATTGTTCCTCTTGCTATTATTACTATAATACCGCCACCGCCATAACCCCCATTTTCACCAGCAAAAGCATTACCGTTTGCTAATCCTCCAGCGCCACCAGTTCCAGCACCTATGGAGCCATTAAGACCTGTACCACCTCTAGCTCCATCGCCACCGTTTCCAGCACCACCGCCGCCTGAGCCACCATTGCCTCCTTCTCCTCCTAGAGTGTCTTGAGGAGCATAATTACCTGTGCCACCTTTACCACCTGCACCTCCACCTCCACCTCCTGAGCCTCCAAAAGCACAATTCGAGCCACCTGAACCACCTGAACTCCCACCAGTTCCATTAGTAGTTCCACTCATACCAACAGTACCAGCCCCTTTGCCACCTGAACCACCATTGCCACCTCTACCCCCAGCTCCACCAGCAGGAAGTACAATGTATTGTATCGATGAATTTCCTACTTTTGGGTATTCTGATTCTCCTTTAGATAATATTGGTAGAGCTATAAATGATTTAAGATTGTTTTCATTAAATGACGCATCTGATGGGTTTGGAGGTGTTGTTCTTACAATCCTTGCTGCTTTATTATTCATGTCTATTGTTCCGTTTATTGTTACATCGCCAGTACACAAAATTATGATTCCTTTACTTCTTCCGTTTGTTGTCATTGTATGTCCTTCATTTAGGATAAAATTTCTATATTGCTTAATTATCGGAGGATCTACATCATCTTCAACTTCAAAAACAACATCTCCGGTACTGAAAAAGTCACCATCTCTGCCATCTCCAAATACAGCAGGTTTGTCGAGTTTCCCATCTAAACCTATTATTAAACTCTGCTCTAAATCAGCCACTTGCGAAGAAAGATTGCGTAAACTGTCGTAACTTGCTACACCACCTTCAATATCTTTTTTCATTTCGTTAGCCATTTTTATTTCAGTTAAACTGCCATCTGGTATTTGCCCTAAAGCTGTTTTATCTATTTGAGATTTTAACCACTCTAATGTAGGTTGTAATTTATTAGTACCTCCGAGTACAAGTGGTTTATTCCCTATATTATTAGCACAGTTTTCAGAGTTTATTTCTTCTTTTGTATATATCTCAGCTTTATCAGCCTTAGTTGAGGATAAAGAGTTTATTTGATTCTGTAAATTAGTGTCTCTAGCTTCGCTATCATTCTTATTAGTGGTTATTTGTGATTGAAGATTAGCGTCCCTAGATTCACTATCATTCTTGTTTGTGGTTATTTGATTTTGTAGGTCGCTCCTATCTATATCTTGTTGATTTTTAAGAGCGTTCAAATCAGTAACCACATTATTATGACTATCTACAAACATATCCATTTCTTCGTTAACCTCGGCTGATTTAGCCCACTTACCAGCAACGTATCTATATAGCCTCATTATAGGTTCAGAAATTATATTTGCCATATTTCACCTACTCTCTATCTGGTTTTTTAACTTTATACTCAACTGCTACACCATATACTACTAGCTCATTATCAATAGAGCTATCATAAAATCTAACAGTAAGTCTTTTGCCCCTCTCTCTTATGTCAAACCTTCTAGTTACGAACTCCGAGAAGTCCCATTTACTTTCGTCCCAGTTTCTATAGTCCCATATTAGAGATTCGTCAGGACTTAATGCTGGAATTACTTTTGTAGCATAATCAACTTGGAAATCTATATTTAATGTAGTATTAATAGTTTCAAACTGCTTGAATGAGATGTATCCACGTCTAAACTTCTTATTATGGAATGGAGCTCCTACTGCAAGAGGTTTTGTAAGCACTTCTACCTCTATAGGCTTACCTAAATCATTTAATAAATTTTCTTCATGTAAGTGAATACTACCGTCTATACTAGAAGCAGAATACAAGTTTCCGTCTAAGCTGTATAAGAAGTCACTTATATTCCAGCCGTCGTATATTACCCACGGCTCAAGTTCACCGCCTACATCAGTGTATATATCAGTAAATAGTGTATATACTTTATCGTTGCTATTTTCTCCTGTAGCTACAGATAGCATGTACTTTCCGTCGTGGTATACAGCACATGGTGTATTTTCATAGTAAGGCTCTGTGTGTTTTATTTTGCCTATTAAGCCTCTAATATTGTTGGATAGCTTTTTAGTGGATATGACGTCTTTGTAAGTACCAAATAAAGCGTATACTCCGTCTTGCCCTAGAAATATAAGATTGTTATTAACATAAGCTATAGTTCTATATGACATGGTTCCTGCATGAACGTTAAGTCTCTGAAACACCACATCTGATAGTGGGTTGCTACCATACCAAGCATATATTGACCTAGTTTTGAATACTAATAATGCTCCGTGAAACTCTTTGAGTCCTGTTATCTTATCTGCGTCGTCAGATATAGCCATTATAGGGTTTCCAGACATTACTTTCCATTCATTAGGTTTACCTATTTCAGAGAAATACAGGGCGTTTGGGTCGTCTGGATTGCCGCTAGCAAAGAGCCTTTCACCTTTCTGCTCTATATATCTGCATTTTTTAACCTTATCCAGAAGGCTGTCTGAGCCTGTGTACGTTACATCTTCTACAGTTTCTCCGTCATATACCAGATATTTTCCATTAGCTAATATATACATTTTATTTTTATATATTTCGTAATCTAATGAACTACCTAATCCACTTTTAAGAATTGTACCTGTTTCTACGTTTATCAGATTACCACCAGCTAATGCTAGTTTCTGTAGAGTAGGTACTCCTTCGTCAAGGTATTCAAACTCTAGTAACCTGTCAACTCTATTATACTCACCTAGATTCTTATACCTTGATATACCACGTCTACGTCTGAACCCTCCTCTAGCCATAAGTTCGACATTTCTCATAAGTTGAGACTCAAACTCTAGTAAGTTATCTGGGGCAGAGGAGTCGTTCATACCTCCTCTAAAATCGAATAGATATGCGAAATCATAAGCCATTATCTAATCACCTGCCATGCCCCTGATGTCCCATAAGGTCTATTTGATAAATACTCTCCTTTGACATAGGACATATATTTTTTAAACTGTAGTTTACCCTCTAAGTACTCTGATTTGAATAGTGCGTATCTTTCATGTTCTTCGTCAGACATCATGGCTTCCTTACAAGCGAAGTTAACATATAAGTGGTGAAATCTAGTAGGTATATCTGGTACTAATTCTGGGTTATTAGTTATTCGTTTTGCTAGTCGGTTATACTCAATCTGTATTTCGTTGACTGTAGGGTCGTCTATTATAATCTCATTGCCAATTAATCTAGTGTTATATTTAGTTCTTAAATATCCATTATAATCGTCTGGTAATATAAATTTACCTTCTTCATTTCTGGTTATAACTGCTATTGTAGGTAAGAATAAAAACTCAGCTAAGTCATTTTGACATTCATTAAACCAATCAATTACATCTATAGTATCGAAACTATCTTGTAGCTTCGCTTCGACCCTTCTAAGCAAATCTCTGACTTTAGCCATATTATCTTACCTCCGTTATTTAGCCATAGCTTTTTCTACAATCTCTATAGCATCAGACTTAGAAACATTCTTTGGTAAATCTATTTTATTTTCTACAGCAAATTCTAGTATCTTTTCTAACGTCCACCTTTTGGGAACTTTAAACGTTTCTTTTACTTGTTCTACTACAGGCTCTATTTTTGCTATTTCCGTATCCTTGAGTTCCATAGAATAATCAAATCCGGCTTCTTTCAGTAATTTACACTCTTTAGTATCGTCTGTTCTGTATTCACCGTCTTTGAACTTTATACTCACGTCCCCTAATATAACAGTTAAATTAGGGAATAATCTACTATAAAATATCATGGCTTCATCCTCCATTCAAAAATAGGGGAGATTTTTAGTCTCCCCTATGTAGTTCACTGATTATTTTAATATAAACATACCATGTTTCTTAGGTTGTCTTAGCTCAAGACCCATTTCTGTAATGTATTGGTCTCTTTGACCATCTTCGTCTGGTAACTGAATGTTTGTCTTTAATGTAGTATCTCTGCCAGTAAGTGGTCTGTATGCTAGTTCTTCCATATCAAGAGTTATAGAGTATCCAGCATATCCTTGAGTTAGTAATGGGTGGTGTATCATGTTTAATGTTCCGTGTGGTGTTCTGAATGCAGTTATATCTAATCCGAATGTCTTATCGTTATCAGCTTGGATAATCTGTAACTTATCGAACGCCATTCTGTTAACGAATGTTATAACATCTGGTGAACATAACCACACTTTTCTGTCAGAGCCATATGTGAACACTCTTTCAATGTAGTCCTCTAATGCATTTTTCTGTAACTTAGGATCTGTAACAGTAGTAGTATCTAATGTTACAACGTTATCAGTTCCAGATAAGAAACTTAGAACACCTGCTGTAGTTGTAAGTGGTTGAGAGCCAGTAGTATCTAGTTTTCTTTCTCCGAAAAGTAAAGCATTTTCTATACTAACAGCATGTTCGATACCTTTTTTCTTTCTTAGTCTAGCTAACTCTTTTCCACCATAAAGTTTCATAGCGTCTAGTGTGTTAGTGATTGAATAAGCAGTTTTTATAATTTGAGTATAGTTATACACTGGTACGGTGTTGTTATACTTCTCTGCTCCTGCTCCAGTACCTTGAGCCATAGCATTAGCTACAACTAGCACCTTAGCGTTAGCAGGTATAGTCTGTGCCACTGTTTGACCGAACGCTCTTGTTACAGTTAATGTATCTCCTGTTATAGCAGTTACTCTTAAAATTTCTCCTGTTGAAGCAACTTTAATTAAATCATTAACTGCTACCAAAGCTCCTTCCCCTGTATTAAGAACAACGCTTGTATCTCCTGCATTAGCTTCTGTCTTTACAGTAGCCCATCTAGCCATCATATCATCTTCTAGCCAGTCGAATCTATAGTTATGTGTTGTTTTTGTATTTAACTTCTTAGTAAGAACTGTTAATGGAGATACTCTAGGTTGTAAAAGAGTAATCTCATTAGACATATCAACTACTATTTGTTGTTGGGTAATATTCCCGGCACCTCTAGCACTTTCGTAAATTGTTGGCATTAATTCCCCTCCTTGTTATTTTAGAATATAGACGATTTATTAACACCTTCTAGGATACTATTTTTAATAGCGTCAGCAGGGTTTATATCGCCGTTCATATTAGCAGGTCTATTGAAACTACCTCCTGTTAGAACTTTTACGTCCTTGTTTTGCAGAACAGAGTTCTTTGCGTCATTTACTGCTGTTGCTAATTGTTGTTCAATAAGTTTAGTTTTCCCTACACTATATGCCACTTCTAATGCCTTTGTCTGTCCTAGTTCCCATAATTGAGGCATTTCTTCTAGTACCTGTTTCATAATTGGGGCTACGTCGTTGAAATCCTGCTTCTGCATAGCCATTTTTGCTATTTCATTCTGCATTTGTACTTCCAATGTATGCTCGTATAGTGGTTGTACTAATCTATTAACGTATTCTAGTATTTCTGCTTGTTGATTGTATTGAGTATTATTACCGCCATTATATATAACAGGTTGTCCATTATTATCTAAGTAGTATATCAGCCCACTAGCTGGGTCTTGGTATAATTGTGGTGTTTGTTGCTGTGGTTGTTGCGGTTGCTGAACTTGTTGTCCAGCACTAGGAGGAACAGATTGAGCTTGTTTTCTAAGCTGACTTAGCTCTTGAGTAACTCTAGTGTACTCTGGTCTAAGATGTTCGTATGATTTCTTTAACTTCTCATACTCAGCTTTGTAATCAATCTCTTGCTGTGTTCCTTCACCTTGTCCTGCGTTTGCAGGGGGCTCTTGGTTACTAGCGTTTTGATTGGATTCTTGGTTTGCCGAACCTTGTCCAACATTTGTTGGGGGCTCTTGATTATTTGGCTCAGATATTCTATCTAGTATCCCAGTACCTTGTCCTATATTATCTAGGGGGCTCTGGTCTATATTAATACCTACGCCATTATTAATTTGGTTGTCCATAATTGACTCCTCCTATTTATCATATTACCATATTCTTCACTATTTGTAAAGTTTTTTTGAGCGTATCTATTTTTTCTTGCAATTTAGCAACGGCTACAGCGTCAGAAGGGTTTACTTTTAGCAAGGACGCTTGAGCAGAGTCAATTATCTTGTTAATCTCCGCCTCAATTATAGCCCAACCACCTGTAGCCATTGTTTCTGAAACTAGAATTTTAATAGTACTCTTGTCCATATTGAACCTCTCCAATCTGCTCTTGAGCTAGTTCATCCATCATTTCTGGAGGTATTTGTTCGCCAATAGGTTGTTGTTCTATCACAAGAGCGTCTATGTTCTTCATATCGAAGGCTTCAAACAATCTTCTGTAGAACTCTGGCATATTCACATGAGGACTGTTTTGTACTACATTTAGAAGTTGAATTAATTGATTTTGCTTAACTTCTTTGTTTATAACAGGCTCTACTGAGCTACCTAAAGCTATTATATCATATTCGCCTAGTATCTCCTCTTGGGTAACTTTTATATCTTCTATACCTCCATTGTCTCCGAGTATCTGAATTTCCATGTCGGAATCTATAAACTGTTGGTTAAGTCTTAATACTTGGTTAAGCATATCCTGTAAACCTTCGTATTCTATAAGAATATTAGCAAGTTTAAATCTCTCTGTACCAGAAGAATTAAGGATACTCATTGTAGTTGCTGTTTCTCGTCTATCTGGGTTAGAGCCTCTCACAGAATCGAATACTCCTGTTGTAGTATCCATATCTCGCTTAATTATTACTTCTTCGTTATAAGCAGAGTTAGTGACATCTTGGAATTTCAACTCCGCTATGTCGTCGTGGCTATCTACTAATATAAATCCTGCTGGTCTTGATATTAGCTGAGCAGGGTCTACGTTAGCTCCCCTTATTACAGTGAACATCTTATTTAGAATGAATGATACATTATCTATTCTCTGATTTCTAGTTGTGTTAAGTTCTTCCTGTAAATCTTGTATAGCTTCTGGAACCCCTATACCGTAGAACTCATTAGGAACTCTAGTATAAGTCCACTCAGAAAACGGCTTTTCTCTGTGGAAATAAGGGTTAGGTTGCGAACTTACTACTACTGCTCTATTAGCCACCCTTACTACCCAGTCGTCAGTCCAATACTCTAGAATTTCTACACCTTTACGTCTCTGAGGACTATCTGAGAAACCTATCTGTAATAATGTATCATACTCATTAGTATAATTTTCCTCAGTTACTTTGTCTATGTTTTTATACACGCCCTTCTTTTCTTTTTCTCTAAGTTCGTGTATATCCTCATAGTACCTATGGATACAATACCTCATATTTTTTATACTTGTCCCAGCAGGGTCTATGAAGAAATCAGTTATTACAACGTTTTCAATCATAGGTTCATCGTTTATTACCTGCTCTACCAAAACGTTCTCATATAGGGGTATTGGTATTCCTAATATATTTTTCTGCCTTTTTTGTACTATTTCTTTAGTCTTATAGTTCCAAGTCTGCTTAGTTATGGCTTTACCGTATATAAGTGCTGTCTTTATAACATCTGTTAAAATAGGGACTATTTTTATTTTTTGCTGGAACTGATAGTCGAAGAATTTACTCATTTTCTTAGCTCTTATTTCTCTAGTTTTAACATCTGGTACTCCTAGAGGTAAGGCTTGAAAGAAAGGTCTTGTAGCAAATATTGAGTTAATTATCTTCGGAACTATAGTTTCTATTAAGTTGAATGTATAAGGAATAAACAGGTTTGACCTACCTTCTACTGCTTTACCTTCTTTTACTCCTCTATACATAGCATAATACTTCCTAAACTTATCAAATATAGGAGTTAGGAAATTCTGAGATACTTGAAAGTCCTCTAAGACAGTATGCAATATCTGTTCGTCGTTCATATGTTCAAAGTCTCTTTTATGCTTAATCTTCTTGTTGCTCTCTGCCATGTGTTACAAACCTCCTTTCTACTATTTTATTAGATTATAAAATTGTTCTAGTGTTATTAAGCTATTAGCACCCTTTGCTCTGTTTTCCTGTGGGGTAACTAATCGTAAGTTTTTAGGGTGAGATATAACTTCTACAGGTATGTTGTTCTCCCAGCCATCTTTTATTGAAAATATATGGTCTATCTCAAATCCATCTGGTATTCCTTTTTTACCTTTATAAAAGCTGTAAGCTATATTGCGAGCAATTTTAGAATATTGTTTAAATGTAGATATATTTCTTCTAACAGAATTTACTTTACGCTTACGACCTTCGTGCATAGCTTTTATAACATATAGAGGTCTTTTTGCACCTATTGGCACCGGGTTGTTTTCTTTCATAAACTCTGATTGCTTTTTTACCTGTGCCTCGTGGTTTTGAAAACTAGGTAGCCCCAATTTATCCATATAAGCTCGGAGCGTACTTCTACTTACCCCGAAATGTTTAGCTATATCTCCAATAAGCCAACCATAATCAATTAATAGCCTCAACTCTCGCTCGTTTAACTTGTGCTCTCTTTTGGAATTATAATAATTAGATAGTGCCTCTGATTTACTTCTCTTAGGTATGTTGAATTTCTTTAAATAATAATCTATGTTTTTCCTATCTACGCTGTATAACTTACCTATCTCTACTTGTGTCATACCTTTATCTAAGTATAAATGTTCTAATTCTTCCTTAGTTATTTTCATTTTAGCCATAATATACCTCCTAATAAGTGCTTTTAGTATATTATAGCGTTTTTCCGTTTATCAGTCAAGATGTATTTTATAAATTTAATATCCTGTTTTAGAACTTAAAGGTCTATACTCGTATTTAGGTGGGGTATAATCATAGCTTACGGCACGTATTACTTGTAAGATGTACGCTAAACAATCCACAGCATCATCGTGTTTAGAAAATGGGAACTCTAATAATTCCTGCTCTAGTTCTCTATGATGTTGCTTAATATAGATGTCACCATTCTCGAACAGTGGTTGCAGAGCTCCTATCCTTCGCATTTTGTCCTTGTCGGCTTTCAGCTCTTTAAGTGGCATATAAATACCACGTCTCCGCATTTCGTCTTTTATAAAATACAGCATAGCCTTTTGGAAAGCTACTGATTCTACTCCCACAGTTTTAACTGGGTATAAATCTTTGTACTTCTCAAACATAGCGAATATCTCGTCTATGGTTTTCTTAGGCTGGAAGTGTCCTCTTACATAATCTAGTACATAAATCTTTTTATCGTGTGAGATACCAACAGGCATAATTACCGTGTAGTCAGCCGTTTCCTTCTCTGATATAGCTAAATCAGTTAGTATATGTAATTCTACAAGAGGAGGGAGCTTGTCATAATACTGTATCCACGCCTTCTTGAATATAGCATTAGAGTCATCAATAGGGTTAAGCATATATTGTGAACTGAATATATACGACCCCTGCTCCTTCCTCTTTTCTTCTAAGAACTCTTTGGTAAGTCTTGAAGGAAAATAAAGGCTACCGTCTGGCAGTATAGCAGGTCTTACCAGTTTGTCAAATGTATCAAGCTCTAGTAGGTCTGCATACAAATCGTTCATATGGTATCTAGTACCTATGACTATCTGAGCTCCACCCGGCTCTAATAGTGATAGGGACATTCTGTAGTGGTCTTTAACCTTTTCAATCTGGTCTTTGGTACCGACGTTTCTCTCAGATACAATATCGTCCATTATGATAACGTCCGGGTGCATACCTGTTTGAGCGTTATCTACACCAGCACAGAATATCGAAGGCTCTTTAAGACCTAGCTTAGTTCTGTGTTTTAATATTATCTGCTCGTCAGTCCAGCCCCCAGCAATATCAATGTTCGGTTCTAATAAATAATTACCTTGTTCATCAACACAGACAAGTCTAAGCATTGTGTTGTTTAGTATCATGTCTTTCATACCGGCAAGGTATTTCTTAGCGTTCGCCTTAACCTCTGTATCTATCATTATTCTTAGGTTAGGATTATGCCATAATAACCATAGTGTTAGTGCTTGTGTTGCAATTGTGGACTTAAATGAACCTCTAGGAAGAAGTATTAATTTCTTTAAGTTACTAACACTTTTATGGAACGCTTCATCACTTATTGGAGGATTAAAGTTAAGATTAAGTAGTTCAGACTTGTCCAATCCAGCAGTAAGGGTTTCGCATAGTTCTCTGTGTGGCTGTTCTTCCATAAGATTGTTTCCACATACATACTTAGCAAATATGTAGAAATCGTCCCATGCTTGTCTACGAAGAAGCTCTATTTTAGCTTTCGCCAGCTTCTCCAGATTTACTTTGTCCTTCATTTCGACCACCCTCAATTTGCCTATTAGGCATTATTTCTGCTATACCCATTTGAACAAGCTCGAACAACTGCTCGTCCGACATTTGCTGGATAGCATCTGATTTCGCAATAAGTTCAATTTTCTCTGGAGATTTAAGCCCTATTCTATCAAGAATCTCCTTGGACGCTCCTAAACGTATCTTGTCGCTAGAACTATCAAGACAATCTATAAGAGTTCTTACAGCTTTGATTCCTGCTGAAGCTAAAAAGACTCTGGATACCTCAACTATCTCCAAGGAAATAGACTTCAACACAGCCTTGAACTCGTCCGAGCTTTTTATCCTTTTTATAGTGTCTTTACTAACACCCATAGCCTCTGCCATTTCTTTTTCTGTGTATCCCTGCACAAAGTAGTGAGCCATCTTCATCAAATTAATATCTGTCTTGTTTTTATATATACCCATTTGCGTTATGTCGGGAATTTCTATCTCTACAGGCATTTTGACTTCTTCACCAGATACGTATTCAGCTACGTTGGTGTCCTGCATTACTTCTTTAAGAGATTTACTAGCCATTAAATTTCCCCCTTTCTCAACTATTTCTTACAATAATATTAACATAATTTAGAAACACAGTCAATTATTTAGGGAAATTAATTGATTTATTATTTAATTTGATGTATAATTAAATAAACACTAAGCCATAATATTACAAATAGTAATTCATATAGGAGGATAAAATATGTTTATGGAACAAAAATCTGGCACATTTAATAGTGTCAAAGAACTGCTGTTCGAGATTGACATATATTGTGCAAAGAAAAACGTAACCAAAGGACATTTAATCAATACTTTATTTATAGCTCTACTTACTGGTGATATTAAAGTAAAAAGAGACTTAAACAGAAAACTTAAAGTAGTCGGCGGGGTTACTGACGATGTTAATAGTTTATATAAAATTGATTTATTTGATAAACAAGGCAACTTACTAAACCCTTCCAATATAGAGTTGGATTATGAGTAGTAATGTTGATACACGCTTACAACACTCTTTTCTTCATATAAACTTCCCCTTTTCAAGCACTCTCTAGCAAATTTAGAGAGTGTTTTTTCTTTTTTCTTCTATTATATATAAAGGAAGAAAAATATTTTTGAATAATTTTTATTTTTATTGTTGACAATATAATTATATAGTTGTATAATTATATCATCAAATTAGAGAAGGAGGATATATAATGAAGCAATTTAACCTACGTCTTGAGGACGAAATGTACGAAGAATTAAGAACTATATCTTTTAATGATAGGGTGTCTATGAACGAAATAGTACGAATAGCCCTCGAGGAATGGATTGAAAACAAGAAACAAGAAAGTAAGCACAAATAATGTTTCATTAAGAAAGGGGGTTTAAAATGTGGACGAAATACGAAATATATCGCTCATAGACATATTTAAAAAGTACGGAAACAGGCATACGTCCGACTTCGTTAAAGACGGAAAGAACAGATACCTAACCCAATGTCATATGCATAATGACAAAGACCCTTCATTAAATATATACGACAAGACCGAGCAAGGTCAAGGCTGGGATTACCATTGTTTTGTATGTAAGGCTCACGGCGACGCTCTACAACTATTAGTAGATTTAGGTGTAGCGAATAATACCGGCGAAGCTGAAGCTATATTAATGAAAGACTTCGGATTAGAACTACCAGACATAGTGGACTTGGAAACCTTTTGTAAACTAAAAGGCATAGATATAGAGTTCGCTAAACAGAACGGTTGGGCTGATGTAGACTTTAATGAATACGGAGAGCACGGTAAAGGCTTAATGATAACCTTTTATAACGAAAACAGAACAGTAATTGGTAGAAAAATCAGAACAAAATACACTGGTAAAGGTAAATATCACTACATATCGCACCCTGATTACCCTAACGACCAGCCTTACGGACTACACTGGCTCAAAGATTATGATACAAACTTACCAATATATATAACAGAAGGAGAGACCGACGCTATGACCCTAAGACAGGCAGGTTTGCAGTCTCTCGGTATACCTTCTACTAACGGTTGGAAACAGGAATTTACCGAATTAATAGCTCCTTTTAACCGAATAATAGTAGTTAAAGACAACGATAAAGCTGGAGAGAATCTAGTAAACAGCATAACTGACAGCATAGACGGTAAAATCTTCATTCTTCAAGCAATTAAAGGCATAAAAGACATAAATGACTTCCATATATACAAATGCAATAAGAACATTGACAAATTCAAAGAGAATTTCAAGACTTTATTGGAGATACCTGCGTCCCCACAAACATTTATAGCAGAGTCCTCGACCAACCCTGCTATATTAGAAGATAAAATATATTGGACTTTCATGGCGAAAGCCTTGGATAATGATGTAAAGAAAGAGACATTCATCAACTCGTTAGCTAATAAAACCAAAATAGGTAAACGAGCTATAGCTAGTATGCTTAAAGACGCTCAATCACAGGCTCACAGCGTGTCGTATGCCGACTGGTACGAAGTTACCAAAACAGGAGTTAAGCTAAACCCTTATCTCTACGCTAAACATATAGCTAACACTTACCCTATTTATATTGTTGACCAAAACTGGTTCCTTTATTCAAACGGTGTGTATAATATGGTAGAAGATTCCTACATTAACCACATCATTATTGATAATCTGATAGATGAATGTAAGAGCGACCCAAGTAACATTCGTGACACTTTGTTCTATCTATCTAATGATGTAACACTCATTAGGGACGCTTCACAGTTTGACAAAGACCCATATATAATGAATGTCAAAAACGGTCTCCTAAATATAGCTACAATGGAACTTTCTCCTCATACTCCTAACTACTTGTCAATGTTACAGCTTAACGTGTCATACGACCCTAACAACGTTGACGGTACGCTGTTCAACAAGTTCCTAAACGACAAGATACCAGATAAAGGTAATCAATTATTAGCACAAGAAATACTTGGTTACACTCTAAGCTCATTCACAGTGGCAGAAAAGTGGTTTATGTTGTTAGGTAAAGGTCGTTCCGGTAAAGGTACTTTCCTAAATATAATAGAGGAAATACTTGGTAGAGATAGAGTTAGTAATGTTTCGTTACAGAATCTCGGCGACAGATTCTCTAGCTCGGCTTTATATGGTAAACTTGCCAACATAGAATCAGACTTACCGATAGAGCCAATCAAAGAAAAGTCCATTGCCATGCTTAAAAAGTGCATAGGTCGTGACGGAGTTGACGCAGAGTTCAAAGGTAAGGATAAATTCAAATTCGTAAACAAAGCTAAAATGATTTTCGGTTGTAACGGACTACCCCAAAATGTCGGCGATAATCAATTTTCTTCCTTCTGGGCGAAATTAGTTATCCTACCAATGCAACATAGTGATATAAACAATGTAGATGTCAACTTCAAATACAACTTGATAAAGGAGAAAAGTCTCAATTATATATTTATCTGGGCTCTTGAAGGACTGCAACGCCTTATAGCTAATGAGTTTGTATTCACCAATACTGATGAAGCTAAGGAATTGTTACAGCAATACAGAGAGGAAAGCTCAAACGTCATCAGGTTTGCTATTGAGTGTTGCGAATACGGTGATGATTATTATGTTGACAGCGAGTCTTTTATGAAGGCTTATAGAGAGTGGTGTGCTGTTGATGGCTCAAGCCCTAAGAGGTCTGATAACGTAGCTAAAGAATTGAATGATTATTATAAGACTACTTGTGGTAAAAATGTGACAAAGGAACGCAGGCGTTACGGTAATGATAAGAACGCCAGAGCCTATTTTGTTGGTATAAGATTATTAGATAATTCAGAGTTTTAGCCCAACCGTGTGTTGGGTTTTTTTATTTTATTATTTTTTTTTAAGAATATATTGACAATAGTGCCACATTTATGCTATTATGTAGATAATAAATTAAAGGAGGAGTTATTTATGAGTGATATAGTTATTAGTAAAGGCTATGGCAACTATAACCACTACATACCAGAAAATTTATATAACTTTATGGTTAACTTTCTTAAAGAGTTTTTAGAGGAAAAAGAAAATTATAGAGTTAAAGGTAGCGAGCTATACGAAAAATATGTAGAAGTGTGTAATAGTAGAGAGGCTATACCACTTAGCCGTAAGCAATTTAGCGTTGTTTTAGACCATTTAGGGTATCAGCGTAGTCGTTCTAATAGTGGTAAATTCTATTATGGATACAGATTTAAGCAGAGGTAATGTTCCTCTGCTTTTTTGTGTCAAGTAATTTTTTGTGTCAAGTAATTTTTTCTGTGTCAAGTAATTATTAATTTTACAGCCCAAAAATACCTTCAAACCCAGTCATATCAATGCGTGTGTCAAATAATTTTTCCTGTGCTGGATTTTGTCCCGGGTAAGATGTGTATTTTTCAATGGCTGTGTCAAGTAATCGGATAATTTTGAGTTTTTTCTTTTATATAAAATTAATATTTATTTATCAGTAAGACCTAATTAAAATATATTATTTTTTTGGCTAATAAATTAATAAAAAATATAATTACTTGACACAACCCGCATCGTTGAGCCAATCTACCCAACACAAAATCCAGCACAACGGTTGACACAGAATTTCATTAGTTGACACAACCCGCTTGGTTGACACATTCCTACTTGACACAACCCAGCACAACCCGGTCTATCCTGATTAATAATTACCAACAATTTCCACGAGGTTTAAAAATTATAGTGCCTGTCAAAGTGCGTAATAATGCAACCCGACACCGTGTCGCTGTCTGTCCTGCCCCCCGTATACCTGCTCTCTATTGTATCGCTGTACTACTTTATCACTTTAAAGCATTAACACTTTAAAACTTTACCACTTTAACACAGTAAAGCAGTGAAGCTGTGGATATGTGAATAAGTTTGTTAATAACTTTTTCCCCTGCTAGACGGTTGCACCGTGTCGAATTATGACGAACGATTTTTTAAAAAATTTTCGCTATTTATGCAGGATTTCTGAAAAATTTGGAGAATATATAATTAAGTAGTTGATTGAATAACTAAGTAAATATTTTTTACATTAGTTACTATGTGTCAAGGAAAAACCTTGACACCGCATCACTAAAATAAAAAAAAATAGGAGGAATGAAAATGAAAGAAACTAATAAAAAAGTGATACCTGTAAAGGTACTAGAGCTACAAGAGAGACTACAGCGACACATCGACACCGACAACCGGGTACAATTCTACATGGAGGGATACGAGTACATCATTAAAGCGACACTGACACGTATGATTCGCTATTACGGCTACGACGTGAATATACGCTATGATGAGGACTTAAGGCAGGAAATGGCGACTCTATTATATGATTATATTATTAACTTCGAACCAGTCAGGCAGGAGCGTCCCGTACAGAAGTTGGAGAAGAAGTTCAACAACAAGACGGGCAAATTCTATGAGGAATTAACTGACTATGTAGAGGTCAAGTATTTAAATTTTAGTGAGCTTGATTTAAAGACCCTAACAAATATCCTAATTACAAGGTTGAGGAACGGCGTTAGACCTTATTTTAACGCTTTAAAGTCTATCAATTCAGAGATATCTATAGAATCAGATATTGACGTTGATAGTTGGGGCGGTGATTTTGCCGATGAAGAAATTTCTATACTAGATAGACTGACAGACAAAGCAGCCGAATTGGAGATGAGTGCCGTTGGGCTTGTAGAGGCTATTCAAGGGACGCTATCAAGGGGCGAATACAATTTCCTTCTGAGGTGGTTGCAAGAAGGCAGGCAACCATACAAAGACGGAAAAGTTACCCAGCGTATTAGAGAAAAGCTGAAAAAGGAGGGCTTGACTGATTCCCAAATAATAGCACAGGCTATAAGGGAAGAGCTATATGAGCTGAAAGTTAGGGAACATAAACTCTCAACAAAACTATATAAATTGGCAGGTATCTAAATACCTGCTTTTTCTTTTCCCACTTTTCAAAAATTAAATGACTACTATTAATAGAAAGGGGAAAAAGATAAATTACATTAAAGCTTTTTCCCACTTATTTAACTTAAATTGACTACTATTAATAGGAAGGGGAAAAAGATAAATTACATTAAAGCTTTTTCCCACTTTTCAAAAATTAAATGACTACTATTAATAGAAAGGCTTTATGTTACTAGCTTATTACTAGTTACTGACTCACATAGTCAGTGTCTGGTAATAGGCTAGTAATGGAATACGACGTAGCACGATGACCCAG
>ENA-OWPA01000249-OWPA01000249.1-bioreactor-metagenome-genome-assembly--contig:-NODE-249-length-92803-cov-5.639292_pt1 | contig 92803 bp, 83 predicted proteins | sample MGYA00238139_ERZ651803 | MGnify/ENA primary metagenome ERZ651803 (study PRJEB26909, sample SAMN07631231) | bioreactor metagenome | isolation source: Switchgrass digestor | place: USA: Dartmouth... | reverse complement strand
GAGGATGTTAGGCTGCATTCTTCTTATTTCCCCTATTATGCGTTTCCAGTCATACTGGTGGTTTTCGGAACCGCAGCCGTCAAACCACAGTATGTCTATTTCCCCATATCCCGTAAGCAATTCGCTTATCTGGGAAATAAAGTAATCGTCATATTCTTTATCCGTTCTCTTGATTTTGTTGGTGGATGCGTCGGCAGGAGAGTAGTATAGGCCAACCTTCATATCATATTTGCGGCATGCGTCGACAAATTCCCTCACGACATCCCCTTTTCCTTCCTTCCAGGGAGAAGCTGCCACGGAAAAATCCGTGTATTTTGAAGGCCAGTTGGCGAAACCATCATGATGTTTTGCCACAAGAACGGCATATTTCATCCCCGCTTCCTTGGCCGTACTTATCCACTGTTCACAATCCAACTGGGTAGGATTGAATGCGGCCGCATCCATCTCCTTGCCGTCCCAGTCCCTGTGGCCCTCATAAAAAGTCCTGATGCCAAAATGCACAAAAAGTCCAAATTCCCAGTCCTGATATTCCAGCTGACGGGGGGTAGGTTTTAGCTTTGCAATCATTGAAAGACCCTCCGAATATAGAAATAATGTACTATTTTAATATACATATAATTCTTCCACATTAAGCCCCTTTTGGCAATATAGTAATAAACTAAAATAATATTTGATTCAAACAGAGCAAAATCAACTAAAGGCAGATCCTTATGTGCGTTTAGTCACCTTGTATTCCCAACCTTCATCCCCGCTGTAAATCATCAATTTGGTCATACCTCCATCCACCGTGATGTTTTCCCCTGTGATGAAGCTGTTTTCCTCATCACATAGGAACATAACTACCCGGGCTATATCCATCGGCTCTCCCACTCTGCCCGACGGATGCTGGGCGGTATCAGCCTCCGTATAGGCAGGGTGATAGTTTTCATCATGATAAGCTCCGGTATCAATCCACCCGGGAGAAACCGAATTAACCCTGACTCTCCCGGCAAGGCTTACTGCCAGGGCATGAGTCAAGGCCGAAACTCCTCCCTTTGCCGCAGTGTAGCTTTCGGTATCAGCCTGGGACATCATGGCCCGGGTGGAGGAAATATTCACGACGGAGCCTCCCCGGCTGAAATGTGGAAGAAATAGCTTTGTGAGGTAGTAGGGAGCAGTGATTCCCACCCTCAATACATAGTTGAAGTCGTCATAGCTGCAGGATGACAGAATGCCCCTCCGGCTCAACCCGGCATTGTTAATGAGATAATCAACCCTCCCGAAACGGTTGATTACTTCATCTTTAAAATTAATCAAATCTTCTTCCCGTGCAACATCTCCACAATAGAAAAGAGCTTCTCCTCCCTTTTGTTTTATAAACTCGAGATTCTCCTCTCCAGCCTCCTTATTCATATCGATAAAAGCCACCTTTGACCCAGCTTTTGCGAATTCTCTTGTAAGGCATCGGCCGATGCCGAGCGCTCCACCTGTCACAACACATACTTTGTCTCTAAAATTCATACCCATCCTCCTTCTCTTTTAAAGCCGGACATTCTGAAACAGGCTTATCGTCTTATCCCATGCAAATCCACCTCACGGCACCATCGAAAAAGCAAATTCCCGCCATTCTTCCTTGCTTCATGCTTTTAAATCACACCTGGGTGGATATCCTCCAGAAAGCGATATTTTCCCTCTTCCACGTGTATGTAATTAAAATATCCTCCCCGTCGGAAATAACCGCCGGATAGGAAAATTCTCCGGGGCCATCGTCCAACACCAGCTGCTCCTTCCATGAGATGCCATTGTCTGAGGAAGCAGCCAGCACTATGGGTGTTCTCGGTCCCCAGTTTTCCCCTATAGGGTTGTATGCGAGGTACAGCACGCCATTACCATGCTTTACCAGATCTATGCCGCTGTTGTTGTTAGGAAGCGCTGTGGGATATGCTTCTGACCAACTTTTTCCGTAGTCTTCCGAATCGCTTCTATATATGAACCCTTCCGTGCTCCTAAGAAGCATATGGACTTTGCCTGGCTCCGATTCCCAAAGGGTAGGCTGTATCACTCCCCTCCTCAGAAAGGATTGCTCAGAAACCGTTGCATTATCAGTATCAGCCGGGCTATGCTTCAGGAAATCGATGCAGATATCCTCGCTTCTTAACCATGTCCGCCCATCATCATAGGATATATCCGCAAAGGCTTTCCACATGCCTTTTTCCGTTGAAGCAGGCGCAATCCATGCTCCATTGGAAAGAACCAGCATTTTGTTTTTCACAGGTCCTCTTCCTCCCCTGTCACCCTTTACCAGTTCAACAGGCTCAGACCATGTTTTACCGTTATCCTCCGAAACCGTATACCTTGTGTACCAATCACTGATCTCATGCCCTACCTTGTAGAAGAGGAATACCCTGCCGCCTCTTGTGAAGAGCACAGGATTCCAGTGGGGCAGTCCTTCCTCATCCGCAATTTTGAAAGGCTCCGACCATGAATCGTTTTCCCGCACTGCTCCCCATATGGCAACATCATCGGCTCCCTCTTGCGTTCCTCCGAACCATGCGGATAGTATATTTCCATTCGGAAGCACCGTAAGTGTGGATGCATGGCAGCTTTTAAAATATTTCCTGTCTTTTAATACCTTTTCCTTGATAAGTATTTTATACATCTTGACTCCACTCCTTTTATAACTTTATAAATCGGGATTGCTGAGTTGCTGCAAGGTGGCTTTCACAAATGTGAAAATTAAATGGATTTTTCACCCCTCATTTTGCGATACTTAAGGGGAGGCATACCATATTTTTTATGAAAGGACCTGGAGAAATGGGCAACATCTCGAAATCCTACAGAATAAGCCGCCTCTTTCAGTGAAAGATCTGTGGCCGCCAGCATGCGTGCCGCCCGGTTAAGCCTGTAATCCATCAGATAACGGCTGGGAGATATGGAGAGCTGCTCAATGAAAATACGGTAAAGGTAAGTGCGGTCCACTCCCACGAAGCTTGCGATATCTTCGACAGATATATCATAAGAAAAGTTTTCCTCGATAAAGCGCAGTGCCCGGGCAAAATAGTCCTGTTTCTGGCTGGCTCCGCTGTTGGAGCTGTTTTCTTTTATGAGGCAGGAAATGAACAGGTAAAGATATCCTATCATGGCATATTCCATCGCCTGCTGTCCCAGGCAGTTCTTACGCTTGGTGACATCATGGATGCTGGCCAGATGGTGCCTCAACATATCATCCCTATCATAATGAAAGATCAGGGACTCCCTGTTCAAATTGGCCTGTTCCAATAGATTTTTAGCTTCTGATCCGTGAAATCCAACCCAAAAATACTCCCAAGGGTCCTCCAGATCGGAACGGTAAAAGGTGGACTGGTTGGGAACGATCAAAAATCCGTCCCCCCTGGCAAGCTGATAGACTTTGCCGTCAGCATGGTATTCGCCTCTGCCGCGGATAATATAGTGAATTACATAATGGTCCCGGATGGCAGGTCCATAGGAGTGTCCCGGGCCGCAATCCTGCCAGCCGCATTGATATACCGATAGGCTGGTGCTGGGCTTGGTTTCGGCGTCATAGTATTCGGATATGTAATTCATACACATTCCCCTCTCAGCAAGCTTGCAATCGTCCTGCAGTCATCCCCTTGTTCCCGCATTCCAACATCTGATTATCCCTGCAAGCTCCTTCTGTCATTGTACACCAAAATTAAAAGACGTGGCAACATATATGCAAATATCTGCAACAATCAAGCCTTTGCATCAACCAATAAATTTACTATTATAGGGACATCGAGGCAAGTTTGTGGATAGTCGGAATTCTACAAGAACAACCAGAATACAAAAAAGGAGTGCTGTGAAATGAGCAAAAAAGTAACTGTCGCCATCGCAGGGTTGGGCAGCCGCGGTAAAGATACCTATGCCCCGGTTGCCAGGATCATTCCCGATAAAATGGAAATTGTCGCCATCGCTGATATCGATCGTGAAAAGGTGGAGGAAGTGGCAAAAACCTATAACATACCGGAAGATCGCTGTTTTAACAGTGCTGAGGAAATGCTCGTCCAGGATAAACTGGCTGACGTGATGTTCATCTGTACTCAGGACAGGCAGCATTTCGGGCATGCCATACCTGCACTAAAAAAAGGATATCATCTACTGCTGGAAAAGCCCATTTCTCCTGATCTTAATGAGTGCCGTGAAATTGTCAAGGTTGCCCACGAAACTAAAAGGCAGGTCATCGTGTGCCATGTGCTCCGCTATACGCCGTTCTATTCAAAGTTAAAGGAAATTATAGATTCTGGTATTATAGGAGAAATCGTATCCGTGCAGGCCATTGAAAACGTAGGCTACTGGCATCAGGCTCACAGTTTCGTGCGGGGAAACTGGCGTAATTCCGACTTAAGCAGCCCTATGATCCTGCAAAAGTGCTGCCATGATATGGATATACTCCTCTGGTTGACCGGTAAGACCTGCAATACGGTGACCTCCTTCGGCGATACCTACCTTTTCAAGGCGGAAAAAGCTCCTGCAGGTGCTGCCCTGCGCTGTACCGATGGCTGCAAAGCCAAGGAAAACTGCCCCTATGATGCGGAAAAAATCTATATAACCAATAAAGCAACAGGGATATTGAGCGGAAACACCGGCTGGCCTCTGGATGTTCTGGCACTGCATCCCACCGTGGAAAGCATACGTCATGCCTTGAAAACCGGACCTTACGGCCGCTGCGTATACCACTGCGATAACAATGTGGTCGACCACCAGGTGGTTAATATGAGGATGGAGGATGGATCCACCATCAGCTTTACAATGTGCGCCTTCACCGACAAAATCTACCGCCATACTAAAGTCATGGGCACCCTGGGCGAAATCAATGCTGATATGGGCACAAACATAATAGATGTTTATCCCTTTGGAGGCCGGCATGAAAGGATAGACATCACAGAGATCGCTGAAAACCTGTCCGGCCACGGGGGAGGAGATGTACGCATGGTGGAGGATTTCATTGATTCCCTGATTTCAGGTAGGAGCGATAACCTGTTAACCAGCATTGACAAATCCGTGGAAAGCCATTTTATTGCTCTTGCGGCAGAACAGTCAAGAATCCTTGGCGGAAAACCCATCTCCATGGACAGCATTCGTAATGGATGATGCAAGAACTGAATTTACCTCTTTATGTACAACACCTGTATTGGATGATGACGAAAAACTGAGTTTATCTCTATAGTCGGTATCTGTATTAGGTGATGCTGAAAAATCGATTTTATCTCTCTATGTACATCATCCACAATGATTGATGCTGAAAACTGAAATTACCTCTCTATGGAAAATATCTGTGATGGGTGATGATAGAAAATTTAAGTTTATCTTCCCATAGTCAGTTTCTGTAAAGGGCGATGCCGAAAGATTGAGTTTGTCTCTCTATTAACAGTTTCAGGCTGCTATCATGAATATGACGGCAGCCTTTATATATGACATACCGCATCAAACCCGTCGTTCCAACCGTGTGGTTTTGATAACCTGTTTCCATTCCGCAAATTTCCTACGAGGATTTCCTACAAAATGCATTAATGATTTAACACCCCAGGCATTACGCAATATCTATCTAGAGGTGGTTCTTCGAATTCACTAAATTCAAGGCATCATTTCTGTCGCTATATATCCCAGCCTCCGGCTTTTCAAACTCTAAGCCCTAAAGGCTTAATAAACTGTGCATGTCAAAGAATCTGCTGTTTTAGCAATTCTCCACTGAAAGATTTACTTTATCAGCATACATTCCAATAGAAGTACAACATCATGCACTTGTGCGTACAACTGGAAAATGATATAATTGAATCCGAATTTTATCATATTTCCCTTAGAATTATCTAAATTGGGGCAGTAGATATAAAGCTTCTTGGTTTAGCATGGAAAATGCCAGTGCATAAAGGAGGAGTTGCTTATATGCTGGAGGACCTGAAACAGGCAGTGCTGGAAGCCAATCTTGAGCTTCCAAAAAGAGGCCTTGTTACTTATACCTGGGGCAATGTGAGCGGGATCGACCGCGAGAAAAACCTGATAGTTATAAAACCCAGTGGTGTCCCCTATGAAAAACTCAAGGCTGAACATCTTGTCGTTCTGGATCTTGACGGCAATGTTGTCGAAGGAGACCTGAATCCATCTTCCGATACTCCTACCCATCTTGCTTTGTATAGAAGCTTTAAGGAGGTAGGAGGCATAGTCCATACCCATTCGAGATGGGCTACCGTATGGGCTCAATCGGGCAGAAGCATACCTGTCCTGGGAACCACCCATGCGGATTATTTTTACGGGGAGATTCCATGCACCAGAAAAATGACTCCTGCAGAAATAAATGGCGAATACGAAAAGGAGACGGGAAATGTCATAATTGAAACCTTCCGGTATAAAAACCCCATGCATGTTCCCGGTGTATTGGTGAATAACCACGGTCCCTTCACATGGGGCAAAGATGCCCATGAAGCAGTACATAATGCAGTAGTCCTGGAAGAAGTAGCTATGATGGCTTATAATACTCTTATGTTAAACCCCAAAGCCGATCCCATCCATCAAGCTTTGCTGGACAGGCATTTTCTAAGAAAGCATGGCGCCAACGCCTATTATGGGCAAAAATAGATCCCGGGCATGGCAGGCAGCTGCTGGTAAGACTCCTCTGCTCAAGAGAAGCAGCAAAGAATCCACGCGAAAAAGAAACAAATTGCTTGAACATGTTGCACCGGTCAAGGGAATCCCAAATATCCTATAGTATTAAGAAAATGCTGCTTGAGATCACCTTTAGGGAATTACAGGTGCAAGCCAGGTAATTTGTTGCTTTTTTTTATACTTTCGAGGGTATAATTAATTTATATGTCGAAGATTTATATTTTTCAGAATAGAGGTGTAATATTGACAAACTTATTAATAAGGCTGTTTGTAAAAGATTATAAAAACATATCCAGCTCCAAGGTGCGAGAGCGCTACGGAAAATTTGCCAGTATTGCAGGCATTGCCACCAACATACTTCTTTTTATTTTTAAAATGACTGTGGGCATGCTCTTTAACAGCATATCCATTACCGCAGATGCCATAAATAACCTATCCGACTCCGGCTCATCGCTGATAACCCTCACAGGTTTCAAGCTATCAGGAAAACCGGCAGATGAAAAACATCCATACGGCCATGCCCGCATGGAGTATATATCGGGTCTTATTGTCTCATTTTTAGTCCTTTTTTTGGGTTTTGAGTTGTTCAAAAGCTCTGTTGAAAAAATCATAAATCCTCAGGAGGCTAATTTCAACGCTATTTCCATAATGGTTCTGATAGTCTCCATCCTCATAAAACTCTGGCAATCCATGTTCTACCGCAAGATAGGCAGGATGATAGATTCCACAACTCTTATGGCGACATCTGTGGACAGCCGGAATGATATATTCTCCACATCAGCAGTACTGGCCGCTGCAATCATAACCCGCTCCACCGGATATAACCTGGATGGCTATATGGGAGCTGCTGTTGCACTTTTTATACTGTTTTCCGGGGTCAAGCTTATTCAGGAGACCATCAGTCCATTGCTAGGAATGGCACCTACCAAGGAACTGGTGGATAAGATCTACAAAAAAATCCTTAGCTATGACGGCATTATCGGCCTGCATGACCTGACAGTACACAGCTATGGGCCGGGCAAATGCTTTGCTTCAGTACACTGTGAAGTATCTGCCGATCAGGACATTATGGCAAGCCATGATATTATTGACAATATCGAAAGGGATTTTCTGAAGGATGAAGGCATTCATATGGTCATTCATCTCGATCCTGTCGTCACCGACGATGAAAGAATCAACGCACTGAAGGCCATTGTAGAAGACATCCTCCAGAAGATCTCCCCCAAAATAAGCATGCACGATTTTCGCGTGGTTTTTGGCCTAACCCATTCCAACCTGATATTTGATGTAGTGGTACCCTATGACTTCGAATTAAGCGATGATGAGCTTGCCGAATTGATATCGGACAAAATCCACGAGTTTAACAGAACCTATCATTCGATAATCACTGTCGACCACAATTATGTGCCGGAGGGAAATCAGAGATAGAAGCCTTTTATAAATCCGGATACCTCCTGTAGGAGCAAAATGTCCCTTGGCTCTTTTATTTAAGAATTGCTCCGGATTTTTACCCTTTCAACGAGCTTCAAGGCAGCAAAAAGCAGTGCCGTATTAATGGGAAACATTATCACATTCTTGACAATACGCCCTGTAAGCAATACGATGAACGCATTCCCATACATCATGCTGAGCCAGACGGGGTTCAGCAACAGATTAATTGACACAGTAACCAGCAAAGACACAGCTATAACGCTTTTCAGTTTCACAGGCCGCTTATACAGGAAAAGTCCATAAAGAGCCCCCGAAAGCAGGGCATTTAGCGTGAATCCCGGAAAAAACGGACCGTCAGGACGGGCAAGATATCCAAGGATATCCCCTACCACACCCATTGCACCTCCGACAACAGGCCCGTAAAGCATGCCGCCCATAGCCAGCGGCAGAAAGGAAAAGCTGATCCTCAGCACATTTGATAAAGAAATATCAAAAAAGGTCAGAATTACATTGAGAGCGACCAACATTCCGGACATTGCAATAGTCCGGACATTTCCAAATTCATCCAGAGATGATTTGAGCTTCCATATTAATATTTTCAAAAAAATCTCCCCTTCTAAGTGGTATATGCCACATAAAGAGAAGACTCACTTATGTGGCAACGGAATGCAGAATCAACACCGCAAATCACTTACTATGGCGCCTTTGCCATAAGGATTTTTCGTCCGGCGGCAACTTCCCATCCAACCGGCACTTAACGCGTTGACCCCTACTTTGCCCCAAGTATTAACCACTAAATTTTCAAAGTACAAATTAGCTGATTATGTTTTATATTCTATCATAGTTCATGCTATCGTCCTTGTAAAGTAAACATTTTTTTTGTAAACTTTTATCATTTTAAAGCAGGATATAACTCAATGGGGAAATGGAAAATACGCCAAAAGCTTAACCCATTCCCTTTCATTCATACAATAAAGCGCACCCTACCATTTTGCTGCCATTTTGGCCTATCGTCAGGCTATCAGCTAATCAGTCAATGGTAGGTGCGCTTTTCTCCCATCGGTCCGGAGTCAACTTTTCAAATTCCCCATTGAGCGCTCCCAGTGCGTTTTCTAAAGCTTATCTCACTTTTTCACACTTTCAATTCTGCTGATTAAATATCTGCCGGTATCATGCATAAATTTTACAGCAGAGCTAATAAATTCTTTATCATAACCATAAAGGAAAGAGTCCGCCTCAAGAGTAAAATCACCCTCATATTCAATGTCCGCCAGGGCTTTCGTAATATCCTCCCAGTTCATTTTTCCCACGAACGGAATAACATGACAGTCCCTTTTATAATCATTATCGTGTACATGCAACGCCTTAAGCCTTTCTTTTCCCAATACCCTTATAGCTGTTGAGGCTTCTTCCCCTATAAGACCACTGTGTCCAACATCAAGGCATGCTACAAACCACTCACTGTCCAATTCGTCGACGTATTCAGCCAGTTCCGCTCCGGTGCTGCACACATTGGGAACGATACAGCCCCTTCTTTCGTCATATCCCCACATGTTTTCCAGGGCAACCTTTATTCCATACTCCTTGCAATAAGGCAGCAGACGATTGTAGAAAGCTATATTTTCACCCTTTTGGTCAACTTCCTTAGGGCAGGCAAAAGGGTGCACGATTATTATCTTTGCCCCGAGGATTGATGCTACCTCCATGGAACGTACAATTTTCTTGAACATGTCGGCATTGTACTCATCATTACCATAACGAACTGATGGAAATGGAGCATGGGCCTGGTTGAAGTGTACCCCGGCTTCCTCTGCCGTTCTTTTCAGATTCAACGCATATTCCTTATATCCTTCCGAATTCAAAATATGGCTGTCCTCGGTAATCCTAAACATCGAATAGTCCAGAGCATCATATCCTGCTTCAGCAAGCATCCTGACTGCCGTTTCATCACCAAAAAGCTCGCTCAGATAGAAGGTTTGTGTAGATAATATCATGCAAAAGCCCCCTTTGATTTTTAAAATAAAAATTATGTTTATGCCTACATACCTATACTACACCTTTATTGTATATAAATCAAAGGTTTCAACTTTTTCTGCATTGAGGAAGCAAAAAGGATGAAACAGCCTAGAATTGGTTGTTGTGAAGCTTTGAAAAAACACCGGATACCATGTTTATAATAACATTGTTATGCACCTTTATCATTCAGATAATCCATGATGTCGTAAAACCACTCCTGCAGCTTTTCTCTCACTGTGGTTTCAGGAAAGAAAAATTGCAACCAGGGAGGAATCAGACTGTAAACCTGTTTAAATACAGCTTCAAATCTTTCCTGACCTTTCTTGGTTCCGGTAATTGCCTTTTCAGCCTGCAGCATTAGCTGGTATGCTATGCCCCTTAGCTGATCCCATTTTTTGCAGACTACCAGATACCCTATCCAAATTAAAAAGGCCGCTATAATCAATATAGTCGGCCAGTCATTTATCATGAAGTTTTTCATTTCACCCATCAATCTAACCCTTTCACAAGATTTTTCAATTGTGCTACAAGATTCTCATATTTTGCTTTCCAATCCACAGTATCGGAAGGCTTTCTGAAACTTACACCAAAGTAATTGCAGATACCTTTTACTATTGCCTCGCCAATCCGAGGTATATTGTTCATTATCCAGATAGCATCCTCCATATTGTCGTGGAAGGCAACCTCAACAATACAACTGGTAGCTTTGACCGTCACAATCTCAGCAAGATTAAGAGGCACTCCGTTTTTTACTCCTCTGTCGGACGTGGGAGTAATAGCAGACACTTCCTTATATATTGCTTCTGAAAGCCTCTGGCTGTTGGTAACCCTCCCATCAATCAGATATCCGTAAACCTCACAACCTCTAGCCTGTCCTGCACCACTTCCACCCACTGCATTGCTGTGTATTGCCACATGTATATCCGGTTTCCACGCATCGGAATCGGCTATAATCTGTGATAATGTCATTTCCGGCCTGTTCCTTTTGACTGCGAATCCGTTGTACTCCAGGAGAGGACAAACGATGTCCGCAATTTCATTCATCCTTTTTTCTTCCGTACCATAATTTCCAACTCCGATATTCTTTTCCTGCGTGCTGGGCGAAATATATACCTTCATCTTTTACCTCCTTCACTTTAATAGGCACACTAATAGGCGTACTATTAGCCACCCTTTCCGATAATCTTGGCGGCGCCTATAACACCTCCTAGAACAGCAACACAGTACTTTACCAGTTTAATGAGCTCTATCACAATTTGACTCCAAATCCTGCTGTCTTCTTTAGGTTGAGGGTGCTGAGCCGCCTTCTTGATGTCTGCTTTAATTTCCTGTATATCCTCACGGATTTCCTTGACATAAATACGGGTTTCAGCCTGATCTGTCTCCAATGCCCTCACTCTTTCCTCCATTATACATTTATGCTCGCCTTCTCCCATAAGACACCCTCTTTCGAAAAAATAATAAGGGCCTGCCGTTAAGCAAGCCCTGTCAGAATTTCAGCTTTTTCTGCTTCCGTTAGTGTTGGGTAGTCAAGCAAAATATCCTCTGCTGTCCTGCCTTCGGTTGTCATTCTTGTGCTTATAACCCTGACAAATATGTTCTTTTTCCATTCTGGCATCATACAGCACCTCCCATAATAGCAGCTAATGCCATTTCAATGTCGGAAATGCGTTGTTCCTGTTCTTATATTTCTACACTAAATGGCGGTCGGTACACAGTCTCTTGAGATTCTGTATCATTTGGGTCTAGGTAACCAAATTCTAACGCTTCATGTTTTCTATCTTCTGGCAAAGTATCGTATACTTCAATGTTTACTCGATACCCATTACACTTCACAAAGTCCTGTGAATACTGACCATATTCTAATTGAATAACACTCACTGTTTCAGGTACACGTTCTGCTAATGCTGTATATGTTTTAAAATCTTGCTTTATTGTACTTTCAACAACAAACCCTTCACGTTCACCAGTATCAACTATAATGTTGCCTGTCTGTTTGTCAAAATATATTTTTCTTCCAATTTTTATATTCATAATACCCCCTTTAACTTCCTAATGCTATCCATTTATATGTTTCAGTAACACTGTTATTAAATCTTCCGGGTAATAAAAACTCGCCATAACGAACATAACAACCGCCATAGGTTACATAATCATATCTAAAATAATTTTTGTTATCGGCAATATCTCTATAATACGTAAGCATATATCCGTTGAAAAGTGTGGATGAATAAATTACGAAACAATTTGGTGGATAACTAGCATAAACAACAATTATTTCAGTAGGAGTAAAACTTAATCCGGTAACTATTATGGGGTTAAATCCATGATTAGAACTATATGTGGCTGATGCTGTTCCTGATGCCCATTTCTTTTCAGTTGTTAACGGAACAAGAGTTCCAACGACATTAAAAATGTTTACACCCTGTTTTATGTTTGAAGCTGTTAAATTTGCACTACCTAATATCGTCTGAGCACCGGAAAGATATTGCCCTGCTGCAATAGTCTGATTGGTTGTTCCCGGTGTATATGTTGCCGCACCTTTGCTTGGAATACTGCCTGTAATCTTGTTTCCATTAACATACGCTGTCATTCCAGACAATATATGACCTGCTGCTGCATTCGCATCTGATGTAAATGTACCTGCTATACCACCCACCGTGGTGCCAGCTTTTATTACATTTGCTGCCAATCCACTAATTGCAGCCTTTATTTTGCGCAATCCGGAATGATACCCTTGTGCAATAGTATACTCCTGATTTTGGTTCGTAAGGTTGATTGTATCTGCTGCAGCAGGTCCATTATTGGGCATCGTACCTTCTACAACTCCACTTTCTGTCCCTATAGTATAACCAGCTAATACCTTATCGGGTGTGGCTGTTCCATACTCACCCCCTTCACCCAATAACTGAAAAACCGAACCAGTGTAAACCAGATGGCATATCTGTCCTGCTTTTATGTTTCCACTGGACAAAGCATTTCCATTGCTCTTACGTATTTCTTTTGCTCCCAGACCGTTAATATTAAGGGTACTTGCTCCTGTGTTTGCATTGGGGAACTTGATTTTAATGCTCATCCCTTCAACAAGCGATGTAATACCATTGATTGCAGCCGTATAAGTATTTGTACCGCTTGCTACAGCATAGACTGTATGCTTCATAATGTCTTTCATGTGCTCATTGAGGTCTGTTTGCGCCTTAGAAGCTGCTTCCTCATTGCTTTTCATTTGAGCATCAATTATATCAAAGTTGTCATTTATTCCCTCGATGCTGATATATTCATTTGCTTGCTGCTTCTCCAAATTATAATTATTTGTATATTCAGCCATATAATCACCTCACTCTTAATTCATTCCATGTATAAATACTTGCCTCACTCCAGGTCATATCCTCAACATCCTTCCATGTGTTATAAGTAAATTCAAATTCAAAAGCTAAGTGAGCCGGTTTGATTTCCTGAATTGTCAACGTCAGGTCGGTCATATTCGCAGGTATTCCCTTTGTGCCAACAAACTTTATTTTAAAACTATAGTTGGCAGGGTCTTCTATTACCTCCACTTCCCCATTGGAATAAGAGCTTGCCACATCCTTAATCATCTGCTTTGTTACCGTTCCGGTACCCCTAATCTTTGCCCGAATGCGTTCACGTCGGAATTCATCGGACTTGCTGACATCAACTTGAAGCCCGAAAATCTTTTCATACCGGCTCAATAGGTCAGTGGCAGTGTTCACAAAGCACTGGTTTATCGTCTTATCAAAGGCCGTTGCCAGATTGTCCATATCTGTGCTTAAAATATCCTGCAACTCTTCCATCGTAAGATTGCCTTTATAATAGTCAGGCAGCAGATCCATCAGATTCATGCTATACCACCTCCGTCAAGGCAATTGTTCCGGCTACGGGCACCTCAGTTTCGCCAATTGTTATATTCGCAGCACCACCGTTCACAAGCAGATTTACATAATCTGCCACACCGTCCGTAGATAACAAAAGGCTCCCTATGCGTGCGTAACTTATGCTATAGTTCTTAAAAACAATATCCTTAAGATACTCTGAGAATGCTTTAGAAAAGCTGGTGTAAACATCATTCAGTGTCTTGGAACCATCGAGAACAACACCTGCCGATATGGATATGACCTTTTCCTGCGGGCTTTCCACTGTTACCGCTGCCCCTATCGGACGTACTGTCTCGATATGTGCTGCCACGGCAGCCGGCAAAGCCTCATCTACCGCCATATTTTCGTCAACCACCAACACCTTGACGGTTCCGTTTCCATTCCAGAGAGGAAGCACTTTCGCATCTCCACATCCGGCAACTTCCATAGCCCACTTTCTGTAATGGTCTGCATTTCCGGAAGTGCTTGGAGTGCGGATCTGGTTATAGAATCTTGCTCTTAGGCTATCGTCAGTTTCCTCATCCTCACCGGAAATGATTATGTCTGTCAGGGCTGCAGCCACATCAGGCACATTGTCAATGTTATCCAGAAGGCCGGAATATTGATTCCCGATGGAACCCAACTGCTCGCACTTCGCTTTGTATTCAGTATCCGACATTTTCTCTGTGATAACATATGTTGTGTCCTTCAGTCCCCATCGCGTACCGATGTCAACTGGCGCTGTTGCTTCAACCTTTCTTACTGCATAGGTGGCAGCCTTTCTTTTTATCCCATAGTCCGCCACAACACGGTCCAGATATTCACCCACAGCAGTATCAGCGCTTACCAGATCAATAAAATTGTTCAGCTTAAAATAAGTTTCCGCTAATTTATAGGCACATGGGGCCAGTGCGTCAAAAATAACCGAGCCTTCTCTTTTGTCCACATCGGATGTCACCCTGCTCAACATATCTTTCAGTATGTTTTCATAAGTCATGTCTTCAAACATCAGATTTCCACCCCCTTTGTCACTGTGATTTTTCCATAGGTACTTATTACGTCAAAAACACAAAACAGACGGTCCCCGGAAGATTCAAACTTAAAATTGTCAACTCCCTGTATTCGTTCATCCTTAAGAAGGCACTCTCGGATCCTTCTTTTTAGTTCCACCTGGACATACAGAGGGTCCTTTCCTATAAGGTTTTCCAGCTCAATGCCATAAGAAAAGCTATATATCGGGTACTCATATTTCTCAGTATTGAGCACCTTATATATAGCTTGTTTTAAGGCTTCCAGTCCGTCTGCAAAACCCTGTATCCTATTACCCGATAATTTATAAGTTCTGGTGGTTCCTGCAGTCTTGGCAGCTATCAGGTCAAAATCAATAAAACCCTGAGGTATCATTCAGCCACCACCTCCAAAATATAGAACTGCTGTCCTCCGTGATTCCTCAAAAGCCTGACCTTCTGTCCAACGAGAACAGAGTTTTTTAAATTTCCGACAACAAGTTCCTTAGGAATGACCAGCTTATCGCTGACCTTAATCCCATCATCGGTTACCGTTCCCAGCATAATGCTGCACAGCTTAGCGTTGTTCAGGTAGTTCTGCACTATAGTTTTAATTTCATTTATCATATTGCCACCTCCAGAGACATCGTATGAACCGGCAGGAATTTATGCGTGACTGAACGGACAATCAATCTTCTGTTGAGTTCTATATCACCAATCCGCCCATAAAAACTGGACCCGGCCCGTACACTTGTATCCCCCAGGCAGTCCAGGCTTATTGTCTCAACCTCCCTGTTATACAGCTTTAGAAGCATATCCGCCTTTGACTTCGCCTGAGACGGATTCGCATTTTTATTAAGCACCTCAAAATACTGCAGCAGGCCATATTTGGCTATTGAACCACTGTCCTTTGTAATGTAAACATCCCTTTTCCCCGTAGACTCATTATCGCTCACTATCTTGATTTGATTATAAAACTCATCATCAATGGACTTGTCATACTTATAGTCATAAACAAGGCTTTCATCTCCCAGCACAAGGTTAAGCTGCAGATCCACCAGATCCCGCAGCGCTATGCTGCCAAACTCATCCCTCAATGAATACCATCTGCCGGTATTGGTAAGAGTGTCATCTATTCCGGAATATATAATGTCAAGCCAGGTCTTGTCATCTTGAATACTTGTGGCAAGCGTATAACCTGTATTGGTAAGAGCCCCTGTTTTGAGTCCAAAATAATTGCACATCTTTTTCACAAGGCTGGTCACCGAATCACCCCTGACCACAATGGTATCCTTTGCCTTGCAGTATCTCAGCTGGTCATACGCAGTGACAGTAATCTCCTTTCTCTTATTTTGTCCATGCTTGAATACATATCCATAAAAGATGCCGACATTATCATATTTAAAACTTATGACACTCCCATTTTTAACTTTCAGGATATCACCAACATATGAAAATTCGAGCTTGCTGCATCCGTCATTCAGCCTGTCTGAATATGATATGGATGTAACAAGCCCGCTTATTTCATATACATTGTTATCTACTTTAACGAGGAACTCCATACTCATTCGGGGATCACCAGCTTCTGTCCGGGATAGATCAAAGAGGGATTTTTTATTTTGTCCCTGTTGGCTTCCACAATTTTTGTGTACAGGGACCCATCACCGTAAAATTTCTTTGCAATAGCCCACAGGCTATCACCTCTTACAACCGTATAAGTTCCGTTATGTTTGGGATTGCCGCCCTTTGGGGGCTCTTCCTTTATAACTCCAGGCAGTAACTGATCGGCTGGTTTTGGGATTATCTGCTTTTCCAAATCTACGTATTCCAGCAAGCTAAAGCTTACATATTTATCGCCCTCTTCCCCAGCTTTTTCAGTTATTCTGAGGTCTTCTATCAGCACCAGAGAGTTGATATCATCACCCATTCCGTTGCAGGCAATAAACCTTACCGGTTCAAGGTTTTTTCTCCACTGTTCAAACAACCGAAGGTAGTAATCCGCATTCTTGAAGCCTCTGGAGGTTTCCGTATAATGCGTAACAGTATGGGGCAGCTCACACTCAAAGCTATATTCTTTCAGCTCCATATGTGTTGGTATTGCCACCTGTCCTGATTTTAATATCTCATACCTTTCAATAGCCTGGGTGGAAGTTATCTCTATCTGCTCAGGATTCACGGGCAACCTGTATGTTATGTTGTCCTTGTCAAAAAATATAGCATACATTAAGCATAAACCCCCTCTGCAGCCATAGCAATCTCCTCTGCCAATATCTTTTGTATTCTGCCTGCCAGCTTGTCGGCATCTGCCGTTTCATGCACATCTCCAAAACTCACGGAAATGCTGGGAGCCAATGTGGCCGTGCTGAATTTGTTAATGTAATCCCTTTCAGCAATGTCTCTCAGGTATTTCAGGTCCTCATCCGACATATCAACTTCAACTTTACCTCCCGGGCCGACGCCTTCAACTATCAATGGGTCCATCGGAGTTCCGAAACCTTTAAAAGGATCATAATTAGGCATGCTTATGGTGTCCATGTTGTAATCAAAATTTGCAACTGTCAATGGGTCCATTGGAGTTTCGAATCCATCAAAAGTGTCATAATGAGGTATACTTATGGAGCCGTCATGAGAAAACAAGCTTCTTAATTGACCAGATAACTCCTGAACACTGGTCGTACCTGCTTTTTTACCTATGTCGTAACCAAAATTTACAGTATCAACGATATCCAACATATTGTGTTTTTCTTCTTCCGTGTAATCCTCCGGCTTCGGACCCACCCGTATACTCAACTGGTTATTCAAAAAGTTTTTAAAACTTTGTAGCCCGTCGGCCAAACTTGTTCCGAAAACTTTATCAATAGCCTTAGCAATAGACTGAATAAGATCCAGTATGCTAATTGCCAAATTAACAAATAGCCTGTTTATGCTATATACGGGATTTTTGAAAACATTTTTTATGAATTCTGCAAGGCTGATAAGAATATTAACAATAGTCCGACCAACATTAAGCAAAACTGCTACGATACCTCCAATTACCCCGCCGATTACGCCAACCACCTCGATGACACAATCCCCGTATTTTAAAATCGCATAAATAAGTAGACCGATCATCGCTCCTAATAATAAAATAGGCATGTTAGCCATAGCCCAGGCTGCTGCCTGCGCCAATATTGGCCGAACCGCCGACCATAGCTCCATAACCATCAGTGATATCTTGGAAGTAAGCAGAGGAATTTGTGTGGTAGTCCAAAATAGCAGTGCAGATCCTACAGCAGTAAGTATTGGTTCAATAATTGGCCATAGATAGGAGATTACGTCTCCAATATAGGATATCGCTTTTAAAATTTTATCCAATGGGAAGACAATAACATTCAATGCACCGGTAACCATGCCCAGTAACGAAGTAAAGGCTTTATTGTTTATGAGCTTACTAATGCTCTCCATTACACCACTAAACGCCTGTAGCGCAGAATTTTTCACCCTGTTCCATACATCAGCGAAGGTCATAGGTATTAATTCAGCCTCGGAGCTCATGGCATCAAATCTGGAGTTGATATCATCTGCCGAATAAAATATTGCATTTTTAATTATATCAGCAGTAATCAAACCTTCTGCCGATAGCTTTTTAAGTTCATCCTTACTCTTTCCGGTATACTCTGCTATCGCATCTGCAATCACAGGGGCGTCTTTCATGATGGACTCAAATTCACCACCCTGCAATCCTCCTGCTGCCATAAAATTGATTAGCTGTGACATGGCGGATGATTGCTCCTCTGTGCCTGCGCCACTTATCCTGAAGCCTTTCTGCACTAATTCCGCAAAGGCAATCAACTCATCATTGGATGAAAATTGCTTCTCTGTTATAGGCTTCAATTTGGCTATAACATCGACCATATCAGAGTAGGCAGATCGGGACCTGTTAGCGGCAGCAAAAACCTTATCCTGAAGCTCTGCCTGTGTTTTAAGGTCGCTATTGATATACTTCAGCTTGGTGGCAGCATTGGTGAATTGATCCATTATTTTCATCCCCTCAACCACTTTGTCTATTATAAAAGAGGGATTTTTCAAACTGTCCAAAGCCTTACTTATTATTCCGGCGCTGGCTCCGGCAGATTTCAGCTTGTCGTCAAGCTGATCTGCCTCCCCGCTCGCCTTCAGCATTTTTTGTGCTGTCACCTCTATTTTTCTGTTAAAAATTTCAATAGCCTCATTCCAACCTTCTATTTGAAGAAGCATAGCTTTAAGAGTGACCATTATCTTCTCCTCCCCCCTTTTGCCCTAGCTTTATTAATCTTGCTTTTTTCCCTCTTTTCATCTTCTATCCTTAACTGTATGCTGGCATAAATAAAGGCCCTTTCCTTTTCACTCATATCCACCAGGGCAGACGGCAGGATATGAAGCTTCTGCAAAGCAAAGTGAGCCAGATTGAACTCGGCATCACCTTGCTTTATTCGTTTTTTACTTCTTCAATATCCTCGTTAATATCCACATCGAGGCCGCTCAACGCCTGGACCTCCTTTGCCAGCTCAGCAAACTCCCCTACATAGAGCATTGTCTTTAGCAGCTCTGCCTCTCCCAAAACTCCATAGCTTTTTTGGAGCTCTGCGTTCTTGAGATCCGGAAATACAACAGCACTTGCCGTTAATGCATGAATATATTCGGTGCGGTTAAACGTTTCCTGGCCCTTTTTATCCTTTTTTGTGTATTTCCTTATCAATTCCTCATTTTCTTTTTGAGTGATTGGCCTTATCACAAAGGGGACGGGCTTTCCATCCTCCTGAAACCTGTTGGACACAATCACTTCCTTGTTTTCCACTTTAATTGGATTCAAAAATGCTTTTAACGAACTCATACTATCCCTCCACAATTTAAAATTAGAAAAGGAGTAGGTTTATACCTACCCCTTATCTGTAATTCTCTGGCAATTTAAAAGAATGAAGACTTTCAATGTCATCAAATGTGAAATCCGTATCGAAGGTTATCGGATCATCCGAACCATCATCAAGGATTGCAGCAGGTATACTGTTCAAAATTACATTTAACAGTACTACCTCCTGCTTTCCTACTGTGGACTGCGGGTCCTCATTCTTGACCTGCAGCTTTAATCCCCTGTAGTTGCCGGTTCTGATGTACTGTATTGCCTGCTTGAGCATTTCACTGTTCATAAAGTACATCGTCAGGCTTCCGGTTCCCGATGCACCTACCACCTTATGCTGTGTCATCCTATGCCCAAGCATTCTTTTCTCCTGCACTATCATATCAATCTGCGCGGACAGGGCGGATACCTCAAACAACTCCCTATTGACTCCATTTATTGTAATATAGGCTTTGCCCTCATGAGAAGAAATGGTATCGGATAACCTAATATAATTATCTGCCACGTTTTATTCCTCCTTCCTTATGACAGGTTTACTGTAATATAAAACTTCTCAGCCGAATCAACAAGCTGTATATAGCAGTTTATAACTACAGCGTCAGTATCTGATCCGGCTTCTACGGTCACATCTTCAGGCGTAAAGTTCTGGATCGCCTGCAACCTCTGCAGCTCATTGAAGTATTCAATAAGGCTTGCCCTCAGCAAGGATCTGCCATCGGCATTATTGTTGAGCTTGCCTTTGTAATTGGATTCGAATATCTCAACAATATCATTGTTTATACCGTCAATGGTGCGGATTGCCCGGTTTTTCTTAAACTGGGCACCCTTTTCCGGTGCAGATGTGGTGAGGCTGTTGATATCATAAACTGCCGTAACGTTCTGGGCTGTATCAACCTTAAAAATGAATTGGCCTGCGGCAATGGCAGCCTCCATTTCCGTTTTTGTCATCCTGGGCACGACGTCAATTGCTCCGTCATACTTTCTGCCGGTATTCGACTCATTGATATTTGCCCCGGCAGTTATGCCTGCCACCCATGCTGTAGTCTGTGCCGGTGATAGCTCTGTGCCATCCGACAATTTCACCCCATGGGTTACATTTATAATTGTTTCGCTATCGGCTGCGTAATTGGCCAGCACACCCTGTATCTTGACACCTTCATCCTCCCGCATTGACTTTATCCATACTGCAATGGCTGCTTTGTTTGCTTCATATGCCGCACCGTCATACGGATAGGCTAAAGTATTGAATGCAACCGTCTTAAGATCTGACAAAGCTGTAGTAATCGTATCAGCTGTATGCGCTGTCCCCAGGTTGTAGACGATTACTGTCCGGGCACCTTTTAATGCCTCGTTTACAAGCAATTTATCCTCATCGGCAATACCATCCGGATAATCATTCTCCGATGCTGTTACGGTATACATATCCCTGAACGCACCTGCTCCCATTTCCTGCAGTAATACAACAATGCCTCTGTCACCAGGTGTAATGGATAACGGAGCATTGGTGAAGAAATTTATGTATGCGCCGGGAAGTATTTTATTTTGACTATTCCATGTTCCTGACATTTAATCACCCTTTCTTAAAGATACGTATTTGTTTGTTGTGTTTGCATCATTGTGCTTGTTTTTTCTTTAATCTCCCAATACCTGACATCGAATGTGACATGCAAAATGTTATCTGTAATATTTGCCTGCATATTCTGAGCATGGAAAGCATTCATTGAAGAAAAAGCCCTTAATAGACTCATCTGTTTATCCAGACAGTCCTTTTTAATCTCTGTTGCATCCTTATCCGAAAAATAAGCCACATCAAAGGAAACCTTGCCACTATATTTGTTGTTCATCCTTTTGCTGTAGCTTTGTCCGGTGGAGACAATGAGAAATGACGGTTTTTCAAAATCTTGCGGCATATATTCGTCATATACCGTATACCCATCAGGATATATTTCCGTCAACTTATCTGCTATTGCCTGCTTTATGATAGATATCATGCTTTCTGCTCATCCCCCTCTCCTTTTGCTTTTCTTAAGCATTCTAACTGCTTTGATGCTGTATCCGGAATTTATGGCTTCCACAATGCAGGCATGAGGCATCCCCCCTTTCAAAAATATTTTCAGACCGGTCTTCTTCTCTTTGCAGTTAACGTCCGAAATACCAAAGTGACGATTTTTACATAAAAAAAAAGACTTGAATCCAAGTCTTTGCAAAAAAATAAACCGCACCGGCTAACCGGACGGCTTAATCATTAATAACCTATTGTAATTTTATTATAGCACACATACTTCATATTAAAAGGGCATGTTTCGTGCACAAAACAGGCATCCATCCTATAGAGCATCGGCTCCGAAAAGCACTATCTTAATCTTGTTCACAAGCCTGTTTTTGTTGCGTCTTACTGTGGATTCATCACACACCAGCCTATCGGCTATTTCTTCTATTTTTATTCTGTCAAAGTACCTCATCGGAATTATATCATAGTATTGATCATCTTTTATGGTTTCCAACGCTCTGTCAATCCTCTGCACCTGAAGCCGTGTCCTCTCCATGCTTGCTTTTCTGCTGCGAATTATCTCTTCCTGCACATATTCTTCCGGTTTCCAGCTTCCGGAATTTGCAGACAACCTTATAATATCCTTCGACCTGTTTACTTTCATTGCCAGGACGCCACTTTTAAGATCCTCCATATCCTGCTCAACCTTCAGCTTTAAATCCGGATACGCATACAGCAGTTTTTCTGTATCTTTGAAATAATCTCTCTGATAATCCTCTACCAAACCATTGGTGTATAAAAATTTTTCAACTGCCTTTTTAACCTGTTTATCCAGGTTTTGTGTTATCGCATTCAATTCCTCTTTTGTTATCACTATAATCCCTCCTATTAAATACCTACATTATTTTTTGATAATGAAATCGACCGCAGCATGAACTGCATATATGATATACTTCTGACGAAGCTGCCTGCAAAAGCTGCTATTGCATGCTTCATTGGATTTCCGTGGTGGAAAAGTACGTCTATAGTCAGCCCTTCATTTTATCATCATCCTCCTTTGAATCAGCAATTATATTCGTTCATCTCTAAAGCTCTGCTATGTTTATGTAGTTGTTGAAAATTTTCAGAGCAAGCCCTTGACCGGTCACTGAAAATATTCTAAAATGGTGTTGTAGCGCACAACTGAGCAGAAATATTTCAGTGACTATATATATTACTGAAAATATTCAGTTAAATTTTATTATACTGATAATTTTCAGCATGTCAATCTTTTAAACTGAAATATTTCAGTATTATAGAAATGAGGTATAGTATGAGCATATTGGAAATAATTCAGGATCTGTGTGCAAAAAAAGGCATAAATCCTTCAAAACTCGAAATGGAGTTAGGTTTCGGAAAAGGCGCTATTTACAAATGGGATAAAAATTCTCCGTCGGTTGATAAGATCCAAAAGGTGGCGGATTATTTCAATGTCTCAACGGATTATCTTTTGGGACGGACAGAAATAAAGGACACCTCCGGTATTAAGACTTTGGCAGCCCATCGGTTAGACGGTTACGACAAACCGCTCACCGATGATGAAGTGATAGCAGTAAATGCATTTTTAGAGGCATACAGAAAAGGCAAACAAAGTAAAAAGGACTGATAAGGATGAATAAATTGGAAGAACTCGAGAATGAAGCATTTAAATCCAGAATAAATGTTCAAAGAGCCGAACTTCCGGAATCAATATCCGGACTGTATTATGATGACGGAACCAATCAGCCGTTAATCGCTTTAAATGAATGCCTCAAGACAAAATCGGAGCAAACCTGCGTTTTGGCAGAGGAGTTAGGCCACTATTATACATCCTGCGGCAACCTCCTTACGGATCCTTCGGTCAGCAAAGCCATTATCCAAAAGCAGGAAACCAAAGCAAAACGGTGGGCATTCAGCAGACTCGTATCTCTTAAAAATATCATAAAGGCTTATGAAGCCGGCTGTAATAACCTCTATGAAATGGCGGAGTACTTAAGCGTCACCCAGGATTTTCTTGAAAAGGCGTTCGCCAGCTACAACAGCATGTACGGCAAGTATAAAAAACGAGGAATTTACATCATTTACTTTGATCCACCGGGAATTTTCAAAAATATTAAGTGATTTTTAGTCTCAACAACTTTTTCAGTTGTTGTTTTAATTTGCCCATTTCATCAGTTATGAAGTAAAAGGTTCCCAGATCACGAAAGGATATCGTGCATATTCCTTAATGCATACCTAAACCCACCGGCGCTTCCAGTTTGCCATAGCGGGCCAAAATTGTCATCTCCACTATAGCAAGCTGTTATCCGTCTTCAAACACATCTTTTCACATAAGCTTTTTTCTTTTTGATATTAATTTTATTATCACATAAGCGTATTCTTGGAAATGCTGAACATCAGTTATAGTTGAATTATGTTAACTATTGCACACATATAACAAAACCGCTAAGCGTAAGGCTTAGCGGTTTTAATTTGGTTGCGGGGGAAGGATTTGAACCTACGACCTTCGGGTTATGAGCCCGACGAGCTACCAGCTGCTCCACCCCGCGATATTTAATTTATCGCCTTTCCAAGCGACACATAAAAGTATAGCACAACATTTCAAGAATTGCAAGTAGAATTTTATACCAAATTAAAATTTTTTATGCATAAAAACACGCTATTAAATGCTTAATCCGCAGTAGAAATTATCCTTGATTTTATTTTGGCTTGCATGCGGCCAAATTTCCATACCCTGCCGTAATGCAAAATCAAAATACTATTTTGAAACTTGCAGAATCATTCCATTTTTTAAACTCTTCCCACATATCAACATCTTTAATCCATGTAGCCATCTGGAAAATTCCGCCTAATCCTTCCATGCTAATTAAAAAGACATCAATTCTACCGTCAAAATTGATGTCTTTTAAACATACATGGTGCCGCTGACCGGAATCGAACCGGTACGAGCTTTTAGGCCCGCAGGATTTTAAGTCCTGTGCGTCTGCCAGTTCCGCCACAGCGGCTAATTTATATGTCCTCAAATAATGAGGACTTTAAATATTATAAAGCACTATATGTTTACTGTCAACATTCAATTGATTCCAAATATGAATTATTTTCGAGCTAAAACTGCACGGATTTCTTATATCCTCCACTGCCGCGCTTAGACTCAAAATTCTTTTTTAGATCATGCATTTTTTCATCGCTATCTCTCATAAATTTTGCGAGTCTGTCCTCAAAGGATAGATTCTCGTTATTTGGCCTGCTCCACTCTATTTCCGCGGGCTTGCTTGATCTAAGTTCAGGTCTCTTCTCCAGTGCCTTTTTAATTGACAAGCTTATCTTACCATTATTATCAATTGAAAGAACTTTTACCTTAACCATCTGATTTCCTTTAAGATGATTATTTATATCCTTTACATACTCGTCGGCCACTTCTGAGATGTGCACCAACCCTGTTTTTCCATCCGGGAGCTGAATAAAGGCACCAAAACTTGTAATACCGGATACTTTGCCTTCGACTACCTGACCAACCTGAACTGGCATAGAATAAGAAATCCTCCTTAAAAATATACAAATATTCTATTGTAAAACAATTCGATTATATAGTATTCCTACGCACTTAGTCAAGTATGTAGTTGCTGGGTTAAAAGAATTTTTAACACTTCCGGTATTCTAAATTCCTTTAACGCTCCCCACACAATTTCATTTGTTTATATCGAAAAATACCTTCTCCCCGGGCTTTACCATACCAAGCTTCTCCCTGGCCACCTTTTCATAATACTCATCGGTATCCAGCATTTCCTTTTTCTTTCTCAATTCATCATTTTCACTTTTCACACTGTTTATTTTCTGCTGCAAACTTGCAAGTTCCTTATTTTTGGCATTGATCATGCTCTGCTGGGTTACCATGGTATATGCAAAGTACACTAAAAAGCCTAATACAGCAAAAGTCCCCAGTGCAGACTTCTTTTTTCTTTTGTTCACCCGCAATACTCCCTTCCTGTAGGCGCCTTCCTATAGACTTAACCGGAAACAGCCTGGCCTTTGGAATAATAACACTATAAAATAAAAGCAGCGATCATTATATTTTCTGTCTGCTGCAAAAAATTTCCACGTGGTTCAGATTGTAAGGCATATTTCTACTTAGTTATATTATTTATTCTATGCTATCCTTTAAAATCCTCCTGCTTCATATTTTTTTTATTTTATTCTTGATCATCTTCTTCCATATATAAAGCTTTGCAAATTGGCTTTTCCTTACACGGTTTACCCTTCTTGCGGCTTTCCTGCTGATTTTTGCCATAAAACCACAAGGCACTTTTAATATTCTTATTACAATTCTGAAGGGATAGGATATAACAAACCATACACCCTTAAATATCCTTTTCAATATACCAATAACTGCAAGGAAAAGCTTCATAACAAGCCTGCTCAATAGAAGGGAATATAACACAATGCCGATGGCGGCCCCTAAAAAAATGTATCCTCTTACTTCGCCTTCATTGCTAAAATAGACAACAGCAAACATTATCAGAGCAACCAGTACCCAAAACACGAAATCCTCTATAAAAACTCCGAAACTTCTGGTTTTGACGGTTTTTCTTTTAATCCTGAAGATGTCATATATGAAGGCGATCAGCATGCCGCCTGCAACTGCAAACAAAAAAATATTAGCCTGATTGATAACAGATACTTCCAAATAACACTGACCCCTTTTGCAGGATTACTTATGTCCCATGGCACATACTATCCTTATAATTTATAAAGCGTAAACACTATCTGAACATTTTACTGAAAAAGCCTCCGCCCTTCTTGGAGCCTTCACTTTCCGTATATTCACAGCTTATGATTTCTCCTTCAATATTGAGTTCCGAACTGTCGAGATTCAGTTTGCTGATCCGCAGATCTTCGCCCCTTACTACCAATAATCCCAGTTCAGTATCAACGACAACACACTCGTCATTGAAGCTGTCCACATCAATTACACCGGTAACACTAAGTCTTTCTCTATTCTCGAGAATAAGGTTTTGCACCTTTGGTTTTGAAATCTTTTTCTCCTCTATCATGTCAAGACCTCCCCCTTCACTTTCCTTCCTGAATACATAATCTACGCTCTCATATTCAATATTTATGCATGTACCAAAGAAAAAATGCGTACAAAAAAACCCCTGGCGACTCGCTCAAGGGTTTAGAGGTATTGATGCCTACTTAATTATGTACATTTCTTTTGAACCGGCTTTGGTAACATGCTCCGCCACCGATGTAACTTCAACCTTTGTGAGGCTGTTACCAAACTGTATTTCTATAATGTCACCCACATTGACTTCGGAGCTGGGCTTTGCTGTCTTCCCGTTAATTCTGACCCGGCCCTGCTCACAAGCTTCATTGGCAAGGGTGCGTCTTTTAATAAGCCTCGAGACCTTTAAATACTTATCAATTCTCATCTTATACCCCCATAACTTCTAAAGAAAAAGACTTCGTAAAAGAAGCCTTTTCTTTCAAATTATTTGTTTACAGCATCTCTCAACGCTTTGCCTACTCTAAATACAGGTGCGTTGGATGCAGGAATAATTATCTCTTCTTTTGTCTGAGGATTTTTACCCTTTCTCTCAGCCCTTCTTCTTACTTCAAAGGAGCCAAAACCTACCAGCTGAACCTTGTCGCCTTTTGCAAGGGCTTCCTCAACACTCTCAAGAAAAGCATTCAATGCCTTTTCTGCATCCTTTTTTGATAATTCACTTTTTTCAGCCATGCTCTGTATAAGCTCTGATTTGTTCATATGTCATCCTCCTTTTTATAATAAAAGCTTAAATTATGGCTGTCAGGACTGTTCGCCGGAGAAATGCTCCTTTGCCTTATTCCACAATTCATCCATTTCCGCAAGGCTCATATCCTCCAGCTTTCTTCCATTCCTGGCGCATTCTTTTTCCATATATTCAAACCTTTTAATAAATTTGTTTATAGTTCCGGTGAGAGCCAGTTCAGGCTGAACATTCAGGAACCTTGACAAATTTACTATGGAAAAGAAAACATCTCCAATTTCATCAGATATTCTTTCCATATTTTCACTTTTATATACATCCTTTAATTCAGATATCTCTTCATAAACCTTATTTATCACATCATCTATGTTATCCCAGTCAAACCCTGCAAGGGCTGCCTTTTGCTGAACCTTATAGCTTCTCATAAGGGCGGGCAGGTTTGACGGAATATCTTTTAGAACTCCTGTATGGCTTTTAATGCCCTTTTCCTTCTTTTTAATAGCTTCCCAGTTTTCCAGCACCTGCTCCGAAGTATCTGCCTTGACTTCGCCAAAAACGTGGGGATGGCGCTGAACAAGCTTGCGGCACACTCGCGTGATCACATCATCAATGCTAAATTCATTTTCCTCCTTGCCTATCTGGGCATGAAAAACCACCTGGAGCAAAACATCCCCCAGCTCCTCGCAAATTTTATCCTTGTCCTTTAGGTCAATTGCTTCCAGAACCTCGTAAGTTTCTTCTATCAAATACTTTTTCAAGCTGTCATGGGTCTGTTCCCTGTCCCACGGGCATCCGTCCTCGCATCGCAAACGGGCCATAATATCGAGCAGATCAGAAAATTCATATTTATCCTTCAGCATAGCACCATCTCCTTAACACCTTTATCTATAAGTACATTAGTAGATTTTCCATAGCAGCAATTTAATACTACATTGTTACGCTGGAAAACAATAGCTTTAAGGCTCCTTCAACCTCCTATGGCAGCGCATAATTCAATATGCTAAAACCGCAGGAACATGGCCTTTCAGTTTTAAGCCTGTTTGCTGCCCTTTGGATTAAGCAAGCTTTCCGGCAATTGCTTCCCACCTAAATTTCATAACAATAAAGTAGAATTAATTTATCCGGCAATCCCAGTGCCGGATTATCATCCCATAATATACCACAGCGCATCATATGCTTATTATAAGGGTATAAAGCACAAAATTCAACTTATACCTGCATAAACAGAACTAAGTGATAAATGGATTCAGCTTGGCAAATGATCCGTATGACCGACCTTCGAATCTATACATTTTTATCATCCTCATTAGCCATTAATTATAATAAATCAAACATACGGCATTTCGACAGCATGAAGGTTGTAAAAGCCTAAGCAGCAGTCCTTTATTCAAGCAAATTAAATAAAGCAAATTAATTTACATTGATATAAGGCAGCACATAAGCCGAAGGTATTTCCCCGGCAATAGTTCTCACCTCCACTGTGTTAATCATAGCTATAGGGGTATAAATATATATGTACATACATTGGTGTATTGTGTAATATTGTTATTAGATTAACTGCACAGTTTTTATATAGTGACAGGTTTAAAGGAGAGATGTGGTATGTTGATAGACCTTTTGAAAGATATTAACCCGGTGATGCTTGCACTTATTGCCACATGCTTTACTTGGTTCATGACAGCTCTTGGTGCCGGATTGGTTTTTTTCTTCAAGAACATAAATAAGAAGGTCCTGGATGTCATGCTGGGTTTTGCTGCCGGGGTCATGATTGCTGCTAGCTTCTGGTCTTTGCTCAATCCTGCAATAGAGATGGCTGAAGCCTCAGGAATACCGGGATGGATACCTGCCATAACCGGTTTTCTTGCGGGAGGATTCTTTCTTCAGTTTGTTGACATGATCCTGCCCCATTTGCATCTGGGTTTGCCCAGGGAAGATGCAGAAGGTATCAAAACAAACTGGAAGAGAAGCGTTCTCTTGGTTCTTTCCATTACCCTACATAATATACCGGAAGGCTTGGCGGTTGGAGTCGCATTTGGAGCAGTTGCATCAGGGTCTTCTTCAGCTTCCATAGCCGGAGCTATAGCCCTGGCTATAGGTATGGGAATACAAAACTTCCCCGAAGGCGCAGCAGTATCCATACCCTTACGCAGGGAAGGCCTGTCCCGTACAAAGAGCTTTATGTATGGTCAAGCATCCGGTGTTGTTGAACCTATCGCAGGTATCATAGGAGCCTCGGCAGTTCTGACTATGGGGTCGGCTCTCCCATATGCCCTCGCCTTTGCAGCAGGAGCCATGATATTTGTCGTGGTGGAAGAACTCATACCTGAATCTCAGTCCTCAGGCAATTCCCACATGGCAACGGCAGGCGTGATGCTCGGTTTTGCATTAATGATGCTGCTGGATGTAGCCTTGGGATGAAAAGTGAAGATAAAAATAACAGGTAATCAGACCGATTACCTGTTATTTTTACACGATTGATCTCACTGTTCCATCTGCTTGCCCAAAAATCCTGCGGCGGATTGAGCAAGTTTAGCTTCCACTTCGCCCATACGGGTATCCGGATCAGTGGACAGCAGGATAACCGCTCCTATAGGATCTCCTTCTGATATTATAGGTGTTACTACCTGTGAAGTATACTTTTTATCGGGGCTTTCATCCGCAGTTATGGATATAGCCTTATCATCCGGTGATTTCACGACCAAGGTTGTCTTTTCCTCTATGATTCTTTCAAGGTCCGGACTCAGCGGCTTCTCAAGGAACTCTCTTTTTGACGCTCCTGATACTGCTATAATTGTATCCCGGTCTGTGATGCAAGTAATGTGTCCGCTTGTTTTATGGAGGGATTCGGCATACTGAGTTGCAAAGTCGCTCAATTCACCGATAGGAGAGTATTTTTTCAATATGACCTCTCCGTCTTTATCAGTAAATATCTCCAGAGGATCTCCTTCTCTAATTCTTAATGTTCTTCTGATTTCTTTGGGAATAACAACTCTTCCCAGGTCGTCTATCCTTCTAACAATCCCTGTTGCTTTCAAATGCTATTACCTCCTTAAATAAGATTAGTTTGATTAGTAACCTGCATAATAAAAGTTAAAATACAACATTTTAGGTGCAAAGTTCTTTACACATATTATTTATTCTTTACCGAAATTTTATACATAATAGGTTAATTGTGTTGTATTTAGAAATCCAGTATCTTAAGCCGGATTTGCATACATTGTGAAATCCATAAAAACATGCTAGGAAAAGTTAAGAGAAAATCTCAACTTTTCCGGCATGTGTTCGTTTGATTTTGTCTACACAAATAGGCCGGCATATACCCGGTCTCGTCGTTTTTTATGATACCATTTGCATGATACCAGTGGAGTTATGCCGGATATACTTCATTCAGCCTTAAATGATATATTTTATAAGCTTGTTTTATCCGGTCACCTAGCCATTTTCTTGTTTTTTCTTTCTGCTTCTATTTTAAAATAAACCGGTATAAAGCCCCGTCTTTCGGCTTTTTATGAGCTTTACAACGCATCACTTCATATCCCGTCTTCCGTATTGCACACGGTCCTCGTTTTGATGTTTTTCTTATTTTCCCTCATTGTATAAAAAATAAGTGCAGTGGATAGAAAGTCTTCTCTATCCACTGCACTTGTAAAGAAGCTAGCCAAACACTTCTTAATCTCGAAACTTACTCACATAAGATAATAGCATAACAGTTTAATCTATTTTAATTGAATTATATTCCCCTTCATTTTTTACAATACTGAATTCCGAATCCTGCTTCCAGCTCTCCATCAAGTCTGAGTAGGATTCTTCCTTCAATATTCCTATAATGCTGTTTTTAACGTCATCAAAGGGTACCATTTCCCTTTTCACAAACAACATTATGTGATATCCATATTCCGTCTTTACAATATCCGTATCCCCGGCTTTGCGTTTTTCATCAAAGGACCAATCCTCAAACTCTTTCACCATCATACCCTTGGTAAAAGTATACTCTCCGCCGTCGTCAACCGATGCGGTATCGTCGGAATACTCTTTTACCAAAGCTGCAAAATCTTCTCCTTTTTTGACCTTTTCCAGAATGTCCTTAGCCTTCTCTTCTGCTTTCTTCTGCTCATCTTCCGGCAGCTTGTTTCCGGAATCATCCAGGATTGAGATCAATATATGCTTTACAGTTGCCTTGTCATAATTATCTTTATTCTCATCATAATATGCCTTTGCCTCGTCGTCCGTAGGATTGAACTTACCTACTTCGGTTGCTTTGAACTTGTTTGCCAGCTCTACATCTCTCATTATGGATTTATATTCGGACCAGCTTATTCCGAACTGCTCTTTTATTGTATTCTCTGCTTCCACCCGGCTACCTGTCTGGGCTATTATGTTGTCAAAGCTTGCTTTCAGAGATTTTTCCTCCTCCTTATCAAGCTTTACATTGTTCTTTTTCGCCTGCATCAGCTCTATTTTATGTTCTCTCGCCATTTCCAAGGCATATTCCTTTGCCATCTCTTCAGCAGTCTGGTTTCCTACCTTGCTGCTCCAATCTGTTATATACAGCTGATTCATAAGCTGATACTTGATCAAACCAAGAAAAAACTTGTATTCAGTATTGGTTATCTTTTCATCTCCAACTTTTGCAACATAGCTATTGTCATTCAAATAGTATATAGCTCCGGCAGTCGCAAGAGCAACTACAAGTATCGCAGCTATGACATAAATCCATAGTTTCTTCAAATTTATCTCTCCTCATCTAATTTAAATAAGTCGATACCAACCCTTTGGTCAGATACTCCCTCTTTATTATAATTGATTATTGTTTACACTTCAATTTAATAATGTCCTGTAACAGAATCTTAATATTTTCCAACAAATCCTGCCTTTTAACATCCGATATCCTGAAAGTAATATAAGGAGCGCTGCTGGCAGTAAACAGTATTCTCCTTTTATATTTGTCCATCAGGGCACTTAATAATCCTAAATCCACATGCACTCCGGCTTTATACTGTAAAATCACGGCATCATTCTTCTCCTGCACCGAAATGAATCCGCAGGTTTTTGCCAAAGCTTTAAGATAAGCTATCTGTATAAGATTTCTCACGGGCTCAGGGATATCTCCATAGCGGTCCATAAGCTCATCCTCTACATCCATCGCATCATCTTCATCCTGGATGGATGCAATCCTCTTATACATGTCTATTTTCTGGTCCTCCGCGCTTATATACTCATCATCTATATAGGCGCTGACATTGATATCTATGGATAATTCTTCATTCTCCTCTCTCAAGGGTTCTCCCTTCAGCTCCCTTACCGCTTCATCCAGCAGCTTGCAGTACATGTCATAGCCGACAGATTCCATATGTCCATGCTGTTCGGGACCAAGAAGGTTTCCTGCCCCTCTTATCTCAAGGTCTCTCATGGCGATCTTAAATCCGGAACCCAGCTCCGTAAATTCCTTTATGGCTTGAAGCCTTTTTTCCGCCACCTCCGAAAGAGCCTTATCCTTCTTATAGGTTATATAAGCATAAGCGAGCCTGTTTGAGCGTCCAACCCTCCCCCTTATCTGGTACAGCTGGGCCAGGCCTAATTTGTCTGCATCTTCCACAATTATCGTATTGACATTTGGCATGTCCAGCCCCGACTCAATAATGGTAGTGCACACAAGGATGTCAAACTCCTTGTTTAAGAAGCTGAACATGGTATCCTCCAACTGCTTTTCGTCCATCTGCCCATGAGCAACTCCGATTCTGGCATCAGGTACGAGGTTCTGTATTTCGGTCGCTTTCAGCTGTATAGAACGGACCCTGTTGTAAAGATAAAATACCTGTCCTCCCCGGGCCAATTCACGGTTTATCGCATCCCGTATGACATCAGGATTATACTCCATTACGTAAGTCTGAACAGGATAGCGTTCCTCGGGGGGATCTTCAATTACGCTTATATCTCTGATGCCGATAAGCGACATGTGCAGGGTTCTTGGTATAGGTGTCGCCGTAAGAGTCAAAACATCCACATTGGTCTTCAGGCTCTTAAGCTTTTCCTTGTGGGTTACTCCAAAGCGCTGTTCCTCATCCACAACCAGGAGCCCCAGATTCTTGAACTGTATATCCTTCTGAAGAAGCTTATGGGTACCCACCAGCACATCTATACTGCCTGCCTTCAAACCCTTTATTATCCGTTTTTGTTCGGCTTGGGTACGGAAGCGGCTGATTACCTCAACAGTTACAGGGAACTCCTTCATCCTTTCCCTGAAATTGTTGTAATGCTGTTGAGCAAGGATAGTTGTAGGCACAAGATACGCAACCTGTTTCCCATCCATAACAGCCTTGAAAATTGCTCTTATGGCAACCTCGGTCTTCCCGTAGCCCACATCGCCGCAGAGCAGCCGATCCATAGGCCTTGGGGCTTCCATATCCGCTTTTATCTCCTCTATGCACTTAAGTTGGTCCTCGGTTTCCTCATAGGGGAACATTTCCTCAAACTGTTTTTGCCATACCGTGTCTTTAGAAAAAGCAAAACCTTTCACCGCCTGCCGCTGGGCATACAGCTTTACAAGCTCACCGGCCAGCTCTTGCAGGGACTCCTTAACCTTTTTCTTTGTTTTTGCCCAGTCCGTCCCTCCAAGCTTATTAAGCCGAGGTGTTTTTCCCTCCGCACCTATATACTTCTGTATGAGATCCATCTGGTTTGTAGGTATGTATAGATATCCTCCGTCCTGATATTTTATCTTCAAATAGTCCCTTTTTACATTATCTACAACCAGCTTTTGCATACCTACATACTGGCCTATGCCATGGGCCTGATGAACTACATAATCACCAATATTTAGATCGGTGAAAGTTTTAAGCTTAACTCCGCTTTTTTTCGACGGGCCCTTCCTGCTCCTCCTGTCCTGCCCGAACACTTCCCGGTCGCTTATTACTACAATACCCACAGATGGGTATTCAAATCCTTTGTTTAAGCTGCCGTGAGTTATTAGTATCTGTCCCTGCTGGATATCCTCAGGCAGCTCCTCAACATAAGGAGCTTCGATCTCCTTTTCCATGAGCGACTCAGAAAGGCGCTTTCCTCTTCCTCCTGGCCCGGACAGTATGACAATGCTGCTTTTTTTTGCTTTCCATGCTTTTATATCCTCTATCAGCAGCTCTAGGTGGCCTTGGTAGGATGTTACTGATTTTGCAGGTATGCTGTAGCTTTTAGATTCTTTAAGCCTTTTATTTTCCAGGGGCATTGTATTTAGGTATACCATCCTGCCCTTTTCCAGCTTCCCCTTTAAACTGTCAGCATCATAGTATATTTCAAAGCTTTTGGGAAGTATCTGCCCCTTTTCCATCAGGTTCCTGCAGATCTCATGATGCTCCAGCAGGATATTGTCCACCCTCTCTGCAAATCTAGCCGGTTCATCCATGAAGATGACCGCATCGGGGGCATAATCCGCTATAAAGGAAGGATTGTCAATTATATAGGGTATATACCTGTCAATTCCGGGAAAATAGTAATCGCTCTCTATCCTGTCGATATCCGCCTCAATTTTTGATTTGATCTGCTTCAGGTGTTCAGCCCCGCTCTTTCTGGCCTTTTCAGTGTATTCCTTAAGGTCTTCTTTAATATGCCGCATTATGTCCGCTCTTTTTTCCGCAGGATATATGGCCTCCCGAGCAGGTATTATCCTTACGCTGTCCAGTCTTTCGATGGAGCGCTGGGAGCGTATATCAAAGCTTCTCATCGAATCTATCTCATCGTCGAAAAGCTCTATGCGTGCCGCCTGCTCGCTGTCTATGGAAAATACGTCAATAATTCCTCCGCGTATGGAAAACTGCCCTTTCCCCTCAACTACGGCCACCCTTTCATAACCCATGGAAATAAGCTTTTGAGTAAACTCATCGATATTTATTCTGTCGCCCAACCCCATTTTTATAAAGTTGCTTTTGAACTGTTCCAAGGGCACGAGCTTTTGAGCCACTGCCTCAGCAGAGGTAACTATGACCTTCCAGTTCCCCTCAATTATCCTTCCCAGGGCTTCTATCCTCTGGAATGCAGCATCATTGCTCTTGGCTTCCACATCATGCATCATCACTTCCTTTGAAGGAAAGAAAACCACATCATCGCCAAGGAAACAGGAAAAATCATCATACATTTTCCGTGCCTGCATTTCGTTAAAGGTTATGAAAAGTCCTCTGTACCCTGTGTGACTTAATATGGAGTATGAGATATGTACCTTTTGAGAATCAGCCGGTCCGTTTATACCGACCGGCATTGTATAATTTTTGATGCTGTTTAAAGCTTCATTATATTCCTGAATTTGAAGGAGCGGGTCCGTTAAAAACTTCATATTCACCATCCAATATAGTTGTTGGTTGTTACTTACTGTTTGCCGCCCTATCCATTAAACCTGTTCATTGCTGTTTCTGTTCCCGATTTTATTATCGTGGCAACAGCATCGGCAGCGTTGCATATGCTTTCGGATATAACTTCCCTTTCATCCGGATTGAATTTGCTGAGAACATAATCAGCCAGATCCCATCCTTCAGGTGCTTTGCCTATTCCTATCCTGATCCGGGGAAATTCATCCGATTGTATCTGATATATGACAGACCTCATGCCGTTATGTGTACCCGCACTTCCTTTGGGGCGTATGCGGATCTTTCCTGGCGCCAGATCAATATCATCATATATTATAATCAGGTTTTTGAGAGGCACCTTGTACCATTCCAGAATGTCTCTCACGCTTTCTCCGCTGAGATTCATAAAAGTCTGCGGTTTGACGAGGATTACCTTTTTTCCCTCAATCATACCGTCGCCTATTAGTGCCTTATGCTTTAACTTGCTAACTTTTATTCCATGTTTGGCAGAAAGCAGGTCTATCGTATCAAATCCCACATTATGCCTTGTATTGTCATACCGTGGGCCGGGATTTCCCAAACCCACGATTATAAAAATATCCTCCAAAGCGAACACCTCATGTAAAAACTTTAGCGCTGCGTAAACAGTGTACTTATGGATTTATCACTGTAAATCCTTTCGATGGCTTCAGCTAATATTCCTGCCACAGATAGCTGCACAATCTTGTCTATCCTTTTTTCCTCCGGCAAGGGTATAGTATTAAGCATCACAAGCTTTTCCAGTTGGGATGCTTGTATTCTCTCAATTGCCGGTCCGGACAGCACACCATGGGTACAGCAGGCGTATACTTCTTTAGCCCCTATTTCCCTAAGTGCATTGGCTGCATTTACTATAGTGCCTCCGGTATCTATGATATCATCAATGAGGATTACCCTCTTATTCTCCACATCACCTATTATGTTCATTATTTCAGATACATTGGCTTTGGGCCTTCTTTTATCGATAATTGCCAGAGGTACTTCCAAAACCTCGGCGAACTTCCTGGCACGGGTAACTCCGCCTACATCCGGCGCAACCACTACGACATCATCAAGACTTTGGAACTTAGCTTTAAAATGCTCGGCCAATATGGGGCCTCCGTGCAGGTGATCCACCGGTATATCAAAGAAGCCCTGAAGCTGAGGGGCATGCAGATCCATTGTCAGAATCCTGTCGGCGCCGGCCACTGTTATTAAGTTGGCCACCAGCTTAGCTGAAATCGGATCCCTGGCCCTGGCTTTTCTGTCCTGCCTTGCATAACCGTAATATGGAATGACTGCTGTTATCCTGCCCGCAGAAGCTCTTTTCATGGCATCTATCATTATAAGGAGCTCAACGAGATTGTCATTCACAGGATCACAGGTTGACTGGATGATAAAAACATCCGATCCTCTTACAACCTCTCCGATATTTATGCTGGTCTCTCCATCGCTGAATTTCCCAACCGTCGCTTTACCTACAGGCAACCCGATTCTTTCCGCTATCTCTTCTGCCAAAGCCCTATTGGAATTTCCAGAAAAAATTTTAATATCTTTTCCATGCAAATTCATAGATTTACCCTCTCCTAAATATAATTAATCCTTCTTCCTCTGCATACCTCTGTTGATTACCCAGTTCTCCTTTATTGTCTGCCTGCACCTAGCAATAGCCAGAGAGTTCTCCGGAACCTCCTCCGTTATGGTTGATCCGGCAGCTATATAGGCATCCTCCCCGACCTTCACCGGAGATACCAAATTCACATTGCATCCAATAAAAGCGTTATCGCCAACAACCGTCCTGTTCTTTTTCTTGCCGTCATAGTTGACAAATACAACGCCGCAGCCTAAGTTTACATTCTTTCCGACGTCTGCATCTCCAACATAGGTAAGATGAGATATCTTGGTTTCATCCCCTATATTTGAGTTCTTTATCTCAACAAAATCTCCTATCTTTACATGCCTTCCCACTGTGCTTCCCGGCCTCATGTAAGCAAAAGGACCGACATGTGTGTCATCCCCTATCGTGCTTTCCAGCACTACAGAATTATTCACTTCAACATTATTGCCTATTGTGGCGCCTACTATCCTGCTATTCGGCCCAATAATGCAATTTTCTCCGATAACAGTGCCCTTCTCCAGTATTGTTCCCGGATATATTATGGTATCCATACCGATTTCCACACCATCATCTATGTATGTCGAAGCAGGGTCAATTATCGTAACTCCGGACCTCATAAGCTTTGTAAGTATGCGCCTTCTCATGATTTCAGAAGCTTCTGCCAGCTGAACCCTGTCGTTTATTCCAAGAATCTCGCTGGAGTCTGCCACTTTAATGGTGCCTACCTTTAAGCCTCTGTTAATAAGTATTTCCAGAGTATCGGTAAGGTAATACTCTCCCTGGCTGTTATTATTGCTCAATCCCTTAAGAGCCTCGAGGAGGTATTTTATAGTGAAGCAGTACATTCCGGAATTAACCTCTTTTATGCTTCTTTCCTCATCATTGGCATCCTTATGCTCAACTATCCTCAATACATTCCCTTTATCATCCCTTACTATCCTTCCATAGCCTGTAGGGTCGCTTAATTCTGCCGTTATAACCGTGGCAGAATTGTTATTTTCTTTATGGAATTTTAATGTATCTGAAATTGTCTGCGATGTTATCAGAGGTGTATCTCCATAAAGCACCAGCACATAACCGTCTTTACCGGCAAGGAACTCCTCTGCCTGCATGACCGCATGGCCGGTACCCAGCTGCTTCTCCTGAAAAGCATATTTTACTCTGTCCTTCATATATTCTTTAACCTGGTCGGCTTTATGCCCCACCACCAGTATGCTGTCTTCTATTCCTGCCTTTTTCACCGACTCGTAAACCCATTCTACAACAGGTTTTCCCGCAACTTTATGTAAAACCTTTGAAGTGTTAGATTTCATCCTTTTTCCTTCTCCTGCTGCCAGGATAAGGGCCGCAATATATTCCATTTCCATTACCCTCCTTTTTTCCGGTTATATTTTCTCACTTTTCCTTTCCTTTTTCAACAAGCAAATTTAGTGACGTATTAAAACCCCTAAAATTAAAGCTGTTTCCAAAACCCGGAATAATAAAAAAAACCCTTCACGTTGAGCGAAAGGTTTGTCCTCATCATGTGCAATGTTAATATAATTCAGCTGTTAATAAACAAGAACTTAATTTCGTGGAAATGAAATCTTATCTTACCAATTATTCGGCCGATGCAGTAGTCTCATATTTTTCCAGGATTGCTTTCTGTATCTTTTCTCTTGCAGCCGCATTTATAGGATGTGCGATATCTTTGAATTCACCGTCCGGAGTTTTTCTGCTTGGCATTGCAATAAACAGGCCGTTCTGACTTTCTATAACCTTTATATCATGGACAACAAACTCGTTATCAAATGTTACAGAAACAACCGCTTTCATCTTGCCTTCAACATCGATCTTTCTAATGCGAATGTCCGTGATCTCCATAAGATGCTACCACCTTCCGTAATATAATGTATATATAATTATTCGATATAAATTTCATATTTCCTTCTTTTATAAATTATTTTTTATATATTTTTAATATTCAATAATATATTGTCTACTTTTAACTTAATTATACCAACATTATATCCGGCTCCAATTGGGGCTTAGTTTAATATCGATTACACCCGCTTCCTCATCAACCTTTTGAAGCAGCAGCAGAGAAAAATATTCCTCTACCAACTTTTTATTCGGTTCTGCAGTTTCGACAAGCACTCCGATTCCTGCAACTTCGCACTCAAACTCCTTTGCCAGTTCAGCAATCCCTTTTGCCGTACCTCCGCCCTTCATGAAATCATCCACAAAAAGCAGCCTGGAGTTTCTCTTTAGGGATCTTAGGGACAGCACCATTGTCTGAAGCTTCTTCGAAGAACCGGATACATAATTGATGCTTACGGATGCTCCTTCGGCAGCCTCACTATTGCGTCTGACTATTACCAGGGGCACGCCAAGGTGCTTTGCGGTAGCAAGAGCCAGAGGTATTCCCTTTGTTTCCACAGTTACTACGTAGTCTATGGATTTTGGGAAAAAATGTCCGGCAAAAATATAACCTATATCGTCAATCCACTCAGGATTATATATTATATCCAGCATGTAAATAAACCCCCCAGGAAGAAGGCGCTCCTTCCTGCATAGCTCAGCACAAAGGCCCTCCAGGATACGTACAGCCCTGTCTTTGCTCATTGAAGGAATAAATCTCACTCCTCCCAAGGCTCCGGATATTGTCTCCACATGACCCAAATCCAGTTTTGACAATATGTTCCCTACTATATCAATATCCTCGCTGATGGTTGACTTTGCAGACCCGAACATTTCAGCAAAGCCTCCTAGGGTAAAAATTTTGCCCGGGGAGTCGGAAAGCAATTTTACTAATGTCGCTATGCGTTCATTTCTTGGGAGTTTATCCATCATTTCAACCTCAATTCAGAAAATTATTAGATATATTATACTATATAATTACGAATATTTTAACACTTTTTATTTTAATTATTCGGAAAAATAACAGAATAATTGATATTTAATAAAAATTTCTAATTATTGTTAATAATTATGCCAGATTATGCATATAATAATAATTGGGAATTTTGCGTTTTTACAAATAGCCAAAAAAGGTGTATTATTTAGAAAAAGAAGTATTATTATATGCTGCACATTTTTCAATTGAAGGAGTGTTTATTTTGAAACGATTAACCTTGCTTGACTCACAAAATATAGAGCATATACATTTTATAGGTATAGGCGGAAGCAGCATGAGTGGTTTGGCAGAAATTCTGTTGGATCTGGGATACAAAGTATCCGGTTCTGACAAAAAGGTTTCATACATAACAGATAAGCTGAAAAAAATGGGAGCAAAAATATATCCTTATCATAGCGAAGAAAATGTTACCGGTGCCGACATGGTCGTGTACACCGTTGCTGTCAAAGAAGATAATCCCGAACTTGTCAAGGCCAGGAACATGGGCATACCCGTGATCGACAGGGCTGCCCTTCTGGGCGAAATTATGAAATCATATCCTTACAGCATTGCAATATCCGGAACTCACGGCAAAACAACTACTACATCGATGATAACTACCATCATGATGAAAGCCGGAAAGGATCCCTCTGTAAATATTGGAGGAGAACTGGAATCGATTGGAGGAAATACGAGGCTCGGTGGAGATGACTATTTTATAGCAGAAGCCTGCGAATACTATGAGAGCTTCCTGAAATTTCATCCCTTCCTGGCAGTTGTCTTAAATATAGAACTCGATCATGTAGATTATTTCAAAGACATAGAACACATAAAATCCGCTTTTTTGAAGTTTATGTGCAGTGTTCCCGAAAATGGCTATGTTGTCGCCTGTGCTGATGATGAAAACATAAGAACCCTGATGGATAAAGTAACCCGTAACAAGGTGACTTACGGGGTAGGATCGAAAGACGCCACATGGAGCGCGAAAGATATTAAATTTGATGACAGAGGATGCGCATCCTATACCCTTTTGCATGATGGCGAGGAAATCGACGAAATAAAGCTCAGCGTACCGGGATTACATAATGTCAGCAATTCCCTTGCAGCTATAGCATCCTGTTATTCTCTGGGCTTAAGCATCCCATCAATAAAAGAAGGGCTTGCGGCTTTCAGAGGTACTCACAGAAGGTTTGAGACAAAGGGAGTTGTCAATGGAATAAGGGTTATAGACGACTATGCTCATCATCCTTCTGAGATACGTGCGACTCTAAAGGCAGCGAAAGCCGTCAAGGCATCGAAGATATGGTGTGTATTCCAGCCCCATACCTATACGAGAACGCAGACATTGATGGATGACTTCTCCACAGCTTTTACATATGCCGATTCCGTAATCATCGCCGATATCTATGCTGCCCGGGAAGCGGATAACGGAACTGTCCATGCCAGCATGCTGGCGGACAGAATCAGGGATAATGGGCAGGATGCCCTTTACCTGGGCAGTTTTGACGCTATTGTCGACTATCTTACCGCTAATGCTGCTCCCGGAGATATTATTATCACTATGGGAGCAGGAGATATATACAAAGTTGGTGAAATGTTCCTCAGCAAAAATACTGAACCTGCGGCGGTAGGCGTTTAGCAGCTGCTGATTAAACAAATGGGGGCGGGATCAAATCCCACCCCCATTTAGCAATATTAGACCTATGTAGTTTTGAAATATATTCAGCTAATAACGGATGTACTGATTGTTATGAGTAGCAAAGCAAAAAGCTATTTATCCACCTTTACCATGGCAAATTTTATCTCTCCTTCTGCTGCAGTCTGTCCGTCCACCGATGCCCGCACCTTTGCTTTAACAACGCCCATCCTGTTTGACAATATTTCAGCTTCCAGCTTCAGAGTATCCCCCGGCATCACCTGCTTTTTGAACTTCATTGAATCAATTCCGGCCAGCACTCCCAGTTTGCCTTCGTCTTTCTCCGGTACGGAAGCTGCTATGCCTGCGGTCTGGGCGAGAGCTTCAGTTATAAGCACACCGGGCATTATCGGATAATCCGGAAAATGACCCTGAAAAAAAGGCTCATTGGCCGTAACATTTTTTATCGCAACCGCCCTCTTCCCCGGCTCCAGTTCATCAACCCTGTCCACCAGCAGAAAAGGGTATCTGTGAGGAAGTATTTTACGGACTTCCATGTTTGAAAGCATATGACAATCACCTCATATTACTAATTTATATCATCTGGTCATAATTGTCAACCATCAATCTTCCATTATTACCACAAACGCTCCGGCAACAAGCCTTTCGGCACCTTTGTACGAAGGCCTGTTCACGATATTTCCCTCCAGCACCATTTCAGTAGATGCTCCACCATCCAGCATCGCTGCATTTACAACACCGTACTTCAGAAGGAAATCTCCGAGCTCCTTTCCTGTAAATCCAACACTGTGTTCAGGCTGTCGCCCGTCCACCGTCATCAAAACTATGGTACCATCCGCCTTGATGCCTATAGCTGTGCGGGGGTCCCGGTTTTCCAACGAGCCTACCCATTTACTGCGCTCTCCTATGACTATCTGTCCATCCTTAACTATCCAATCGCCGCATTCGTATGCCTGGGCATCTTCTCCCAAGGCAGGAGCCTGTATAAGTTCTACCCTTTCCCCTTCCTGTATCGGCATATTACTCAAATCATACCTGTAAGGCTTGTAAAAGGTAAGAAGGAAACCTTCCTTTGGTATGCTCACTTCCCCTGAATACTCGGAGATGCTTTCCACCTTGTTGTTTCGAACAGTAACTGTGATATTTTCCGTCTCCGCTCTGTTGGTTGTTCCAAATTCACGTGTATATACAACAGCTTTTCCACTATTTCCTAAAGTATTCATGCTGTCAATTTCGATTTCCCCTGTGCCGTAAGAAAGGCGCAATTCCATGTCAATTTCCTTCAATTCCGCCTTCCCTCCCGCTATTATAAAAACAGGATACTCCCCGGTAGATGCTGAAATCAGCTTTCCGTCTATCATAACCATCCCCGAGGGCTGCCCATATTCGTAGAAAAAGCCTGCATTTACTGCAGCGTAGGCATTGCTCCTTGCGGCTATTTCAGTCAATTTTTCGAAGCCGAAGATGCTGTCAAAGGATAGTACGGGTTTAACTCTAACTTTTTCACTGCCGGGGTCGATTTCCAATATGTTTATCTCCTGCTTGTTGCCGTTTATTGTTTCCTTAAGCCTCAGATAATTAACCGGTGGCGGCAGAATTTCCACCGGACCCGGTTCTTCTTTTTTCTCTTCATCCACTTTTTCTTCAAACAAAAAATGTCCTGCATATATTAATATGAAGGACATAATTGCTATTATTAATGTAAATATGATCAATGCGGGTATCTTTCTCAACGCCCTATTCATCCTCACCTGCAACCTTATACCGATTTTCTGCCTGTTTGCTGAGCTGCTTATACAATGAATCCGCCAGGCCGATTCCTCCGCTTTCAGCAGCCTTCTCCACAATCTTTTCATCCAGCATGGATTCAAATATATCCCTGCCTGCGCTCGCCGGAACAAGATCCGACTTTGGTATCGTCGCTTTCATTTGCTTGTAAAGCATGCTCAGAAATATGGACTCAAAATCTGCACAAGCCTGTTTCAGAGCTTTTTTATCGCCTTCATCCATAGCTTTCTGAAGCCTGGCTTCAAAATCGCTTTCATCAACCTTGATGCTCTTTGCTTCATGTATCATGCTGTCCATCAGATTATTGCCTATTTTACTTATATCCATAATTCATCACCTTGATACCTGTTCTGCCATATATTAACGACCGCCGGACCGCTTCCACAAAAACGGATCAGCAGTCAACCATTATCTCTTCAGGTTGTTGGCCTGGCCCAACATTTCATCCGCTGACTGTATCGCTTTTGAATTCAACTCATAGGCTCTCTGGGCTACTATGAGCTTCACCATTTCTTCCACTACCTTAACATTGGATGCTTCCAAAAAGTTCTGAACGATCAGGCTCTTGTTTGTGGCGTCATAATTTGATATTGGCTCTCCACACGCTGAAGTCCACGAATAAAGGTTTCCACCTATGCTTTCAAGACCATTCACATTCGGGAAGGAAACGATTCCGATGGTCTGACCAAGAGGCACGGTGTTTCCTGTCTCGTCGATATAACTCAGCTCACCGGTGGAAGAAACCACCAGCTTGGACACATTGAAATCAGAGCTGAAAACAATATCATTTCCCATGTCATCCAGAACAGGATAGCCTTCGGACGTAGTAAGCTTCAGTTCATAATCCGATGCGCTTAATTTGAAGCTGCCGTCTCTCGTATATGCCACTTCACCCTTTGGCCCCCATACGGTAAAAAATCCATCGCCATCGATTGCGAAATCCAAGGGGTTGTCCGTCCTTTCAAAATTACCTTTGCTAAAGTCCTTCGCCGTAGCGGCTACGGTAGTTCCATGTCCCACCTGCAGATTGACAGGCCTGCCTTCGTTTTCTAATACATATGCCCGTTCCAAAGTTTCATATAAAAGATCCCTGAATTCTGCCCTGTCTTTCTTATAAGCCGTTGTATTTACATTTGCCAGGTTATTGGATATAACATCAACATTAAACTGCTGTGCGGTCATTCCTGAACCTGCTGTCCAGAGTGCTCTCATCATATAGTTTTATCCCCCTATCTTACTGCGCCTACTTGGTTTACTGCCTTTTCCAGAGTGCTGTCCTGGGCTTGTATAACCTTCTGGTTTGCCTCATAAGCCCGTGTAACTGTGATCATATCGACCATTTCCTTGACAACATTCACATTTGACTGTTCCAGATAACCCTGTGCCACGACACCCGTGAAAGGCCTGTCCTCAGCGTCTTCCAGCACCTCCACAAGGTTTGATCCTACTTTCCTCAAAACGGTGGTGTCCACAAAATCCCTTATCAGAAGCCGGTCCACCACTTCTCCATCCTGCACTATGGTTCCGTCCGGCCTTACTGTAAAATCACCGTTACTCAATACGATGGGTCCGTTTTCACCCATTACAGTGTAGCCATCCGCTGTGATCAGCCTGCCATCGGCACTTAACTTAAAAGACCCGTCCCTGGTATAATATTGCCTGACATTTCCGTTTCCGTCATCGGCACTGATGGTAAAAAAGGAAGTACCGCCATCCTGAATTGCCAAATCCAGCGGGTTTTCCGTCTTTGCCAGCTGTCCCTGCTGATAATATGTAAAGATTTCACCTACATCACTGCTTAACTCCATCGTTCCTATTATTCCCGACCGATTAGTGCCGCTCCGGAAATCATTCAACCTTCGGGTCAAAACCTCCGGAAAGCTTTCAAATACAACCGTGTCTTTTTTATAAGCATTGGTGCTTGCATTGGCAAGATTGTTGGATATGACATCCATTTTCTTGCTGTTAGCCAGCATGCTCCAACCTGATGTGTACAATCCACGAATCATAGAACATTCTCCTGACAATAATATTGATGCATCATGCACCTTTCGTTTTAATCCGGCTTCAACCGGAGTAAAAGCCACAGAACAATCCTCTGCGCTTCATGTTATATTCTTAATTGCTTTCCCTGCAAATTGATAAGCTATTTATCTTACAAAAAAGTTATCGGCAATATTTAAAATAAATTTAACACAAAAAAGCATATGCTTTCACATATGCCTTTAAAATGTTCTATCTCTTTATCACTCGGTTTTCCGCCACAGCGCTCTTTTCAAGTATCTCAATGTTGTCCAGTGCTTTGCCGGTACCCAACGCGACACACGAAATAGCGTCATCCGCGATGATTACATTTATGCCCGTTTTCTCCTGCAATAGCTTGTCCAATCCATATATAAGGCTTCCGCCTCCTGTCATAACTATGCCTCTGTCGCTAATGTCTGCGGCAAGTTCCGGCGGTGTCTTTTCCAGCACCGAATGCACTGCCTCCACCACGCTGGAAATCGGCTCTTCCAGCGCCTCCATAATTTCTGTAGAAGTAACCGTAATAGTCTTCGGAAGGCCTGATATGAGATTTCTTCCGCGGATATCCATAGTCACTTCCTGCACTCTCGGATACACCGATCCGACATTTATTTTAAGCTCTTCAGCCGTACGTTCACCTATCATTATATTATGCTTTTTGCGCATAAAACGGACAATGGCTTCATCAAACTTGTCCCCTGCTACCTTTATGGAGGTGCTCACCACTATACCCCCGAGAGAAATTACTGCTATGTCCGTAGTACCTCCACCTATATCTACGACCATGCTTCCACATGCTTTTGAGATGTCGATACCGGCACCTATCGCAGCCGCAATAGGCTCTTCAATAAGATAGGTCTTTCTGGCGCCTGCCTGCATTGCTGCATCAATTACCGCTCTTTTTTCCACTTCGGTAACACCGCTGGGCACGCATACCATTATCCTTGGCTTAAACAGCTTAAAAGCTCTGTTGCCACAAACCTTGCTTATGAAATATTTAAGCATCCTTTCAGTTATGTCATAATCCGATATAACTCCGTCTCTAAGGGGCCTTATCGCTATTATATTGCCCGGGGTTCTTCCCAACATCCGACGGGCCTCTTCTCCTACCGCAAGAAGCCGGTTAGTATTTCTGTCTATAGCTACGACCGAAGGCTCACTGAGCACTATTCCCCTTCCCTTTATGTAAACCAGCACAGAAGCTGTTCCAAGGTCAATTCCGATATCCTGTCCGAAGCCCAACAACAAACATCTCCCTTTCAACATACTTTATAAAAGCATTCCCATGTCGATAACAAATCATTAAACAAAAAATAACAGAGGTAGTTATCGATGAAATTTCCACATCTTATCTATGAAAATAATTATTTGATACTGCGCTCATTATAATATTACCATAATATTTTAATAATGCAATATTTTTATAACGTACAAACTTAAAAGCCGGTTTCCCGGCTTTTCATGAGCATGTACCGTATTTATTTTATTATATAGCATTGCTGTTATATTTTGCTTTTGTAGCCTGGCCTCCCCTTATATGCCTTTCAGCCTTGTTCTCTTCAAGCACCAGCTTAACTTCATTAGCTAAAGCAGGTTTTATCTTTGCAAGTCTCTCTGTTACATCCTTGTGCACTGTGCTTTTGCTTATTCCAAACTTTTTAGCTGCTGCTCTTACGGTAGTTTTATTTTCGATGATATAGTAAGCGAGCTCCATCACTCTTTCCTCGATATACCCCTTCAACTATATGCCCCCCTTTGATTTGTTTACCTTAAGGATTGATCCAAGCTCGAACCCGCCTTAAGCAATGCTGTTCGTTCGGACTTATACCATTTTCAAGCCTTAAATGTATTTAAATGGCTAAATACTGTTCACTACTGTATATATATGCCCTGGGGGGCTCCCTTATGAATAATCTGGATGAAATCCTTTCGCAACAACCATCATACTTTTCAATTTTCCGGATTTGGCCGGTTTTGCATGGAAAAAGCAAAGGCAGCATAAAACTGATATGCTGCCTTTGCCTTATATAAGTACAATATATTTCATTATTTTTTTATTTATCTTCTGTATTTTCAGGCAGGTATGCCGTCGGATCAACAGGTTTATTATCCTTCCATACCTCGAAATGCAGATGGGACTGCTCTGCAGACTCAAACGCTGCCGTATTGCCGATGCTGCCTATTACTTCCGACTTCTCCACCCTCTGGTTTGGAGTTACCATCTCATCGCTGGCCAGATTGGCATAGACCGTCTTAATACCGTTCTGATGGTCAATGATAACTGTTATTCCAAATCTGGGGTCATTCTTTATCTCACTTACAACTCCGGCTGCTACAGCTTTTACCGGTGTTCCTCTGTCCGCGGCGATATCCACGCCTTCATGCTTTCTCCAGTCATCCATGGTTTTAGAATATGCCAGCTTATCCTGGGCAAATTCATAGGAGATCTGCCCGAAAACAGGCATCACAAAAGTTTCCTTAACCTCTTCTTCAGACTTAGCTGAAGTCGAAGTACTGCTGCCGGAAGGATTTTTTGCAGGCTCAGAATTCTTATTATCTTCCTTCTTTTCCTCAGTTCCCTTATTCCCGTCATCCTTTTGTACGGGATCTTTGGCTGCTACATTTTCTTCCTCGTCAACATCAGGAACAGCATTTGCAGCAACATCCTCCTGGTCTTCATCAGCAGTAGTGATGGATGACTGTGCCGGTCCCGGATCCTGAACTCCAAGAATCGAATCAGTATCTTCCTCCGGTATTACATTCTCGGCCTCAGGATTATTATCCTCCATGGGCGCGTTATTCTGCATTGTTAAAAAAACTGCCGTAACCCCTACCACCGCAATGCATAGTATCAATACAATATAGAATCCCTTTTTATCCAGGAATTCCATCAGACCTTTTTTTGATAGCTTTTTTTCTGGAAATAATTTTTTTTCGTTCACAATTTCCACCTCCATATAATATTGTTTCCGCCCTTGGCAGCAATATACATGGAGGTGAAAAATAATTGAGAATATATGGCTTTTTACGCTGTTTTTAAAGGTCTCTTTCCGACCTTGTCCGTTGTTTTTTTGAGCTGATCTTTCTGCTAACTCATTCGGTTTATTTCGTTGCGTGGCTTACTTTAAATGTATAACTTAAGCTTATTTAAGCATTTCCAATTCCGTTCCCCTATAATAATACTTCAAAATATCTTCATAGGTACTCCCGTTTTTTGCAAGGTAATTGGCTCCCCATTGGCTCATGCCGACACCATGTCCATTGCCTATGGTAGTTATTCTCAAAGTCTCCTCGTCTTCCTTTTCGATCTTGAAATTCGCTGATTTTAAGGAGAAAATTCTCCTTATGTCAGTACCCTTCAAAGTAGTATTTCCTATCTTTATATTTTTAACCCGTCCGCCCTCGGTATAATCAATAACCTGTATATTTTCCATAATGTTGCTTCCTATTTTTATTCCAGGGACCTCCTTTTCCAATGTTTTACGGAAGTCCTCTATTTTTATCCTTACTACTGTCTCAAATCCAGGGTATGCTTCTTCCCCCATGCTGACTACACTTCGCAAATATGGTTCTCCGGCGCCTTCCCAAACATCTTCCGCGTTCTCTGTCCTACCCCCGCTGCTGGAATGGAACACCGGGTTTACGACCTTGCCTTCATATGTCAGTATGATATTACGGGTTTCATTCACAGCCCGCTCTATTTTGTTCCAATACTTAAATGCTGAAAATATTCCCCATTTATCCATAGCCTCTTCTTTGCTGACCCACGCCTGGCAGTGTACATCGGTGCAAATATCCGCACCTTTATGCCCATCATCCTCAGAACCATAGATTTTTTTCAGCCTTCCATAGGCATATGTCCTTGCTGCGACAGCCTGAGCTTTTAATGCCTCTATTCCGAACTCAGCAGGCATCTCCGCAGCGACTACTCCCTTTATATATTCTTCCAGCTTCATATCCTGTACCTTATTCTCAGATTTTATGTACACCTTTATGTAAACATCTTTTATGACATCCTCCAGGTTTGTGCTGTCAATGCCGCCTTCTTCGATTTCTTCCTGGATTTGCTTTCCTACGGACAAATCGCAGCCCCTCACGATGAGCATCGGAAATATAATGACAATAATGATCATCAGTATCGCATAGACAATAATCTTCTTCATCCATATACCTGCCATCAAATTTTTTAATGCTATAAAGATTATTATCGGAGTACGGATATCGCTCCTTTAAATTGGAGGAATACGTCGTGAAATAATCTTTATGGCTACATACAGATAAATATATTCATGGACATGCTTCATTTATGATTTGTTGAAAGAATTGAAACAAAAATGAAAAATGGACACCGCATAAGCAGCATCCATTCGTCTTTTCCGCAATCTATGCCTGATAGTACAAGGATTGCTCTATATCGAAATCATTATATTTATTTCTTAGTCATCATCGGATCTCACTATGTTGACTCCCAGAGATCTCAATTTACCATCTATGTTTACATAGCCTCTCTCTATATGCTCAATATCCGTTATTTCCGTGACGCCTTCCGCAGCCAAGCCTGCCAATATCAATGCCGCACCTGCCCTCAAATCTGTTGCCTTAACCCGGGCACCCAGGAGTTTGGGCTTGCCTTCTACAACAGCACTTCTTCCTTCTATCTTGATATTGGCACCCATCCTTTTCAATTCATTAACATACATAAACCGGTTCTCGAAAATTGTCTCTATTATAATGCTGGTCCCTTCCGCTGTGCACATCAGCGAGGTCATCTGGGATTGCATGTCTGTCGGAAATCCTGGGTATGGATGAGTTTTTATATCTACCGACTTCAAGCAATTCCTGCCGGCTATATGTATGCTGGTCGGCTCTTCAATGACCACAACTCCTGCTTCTCTGAGCTTTGCTGTGATCGGCTTTAAGTGATCCGGAACTACGTTTTCCACAACAACATCGCCACCGGTGATGGCCGCAGCTACCATATAAGTGCCTGCTTCTATCCTGTCCGGGATGATTGCGTGGCTTACCCCTTTAAGGGTGCTAACTCCGTTTATTTTGATTGTATCCGTGCCTGCCCCTTTTATATCAGCGCCCATAGCCGTCAAATAAGTGGCAAGGTCAACTATTTCAGGTTCTATTGCCGCATTTTCTATGATTGTCTGGCCTTCTGCAAGGGTTGCTGCCATCATGATATTCTCGGTCGCACCTACACTGGGAAAATCCAGATAAACCTTATTGCCTTTCAATTTGCCCCTGGTTTTTGCTTCAATATAGCCATGCTTCTGGATTATCTCAGCACCCATGGCTGAAAACCCCTTCAAATGCAAATCCACCGGTCTTGAGCCTATGGCACAGCCTCCGGGGAGTGGTATTTTGGCTACACCCAGCTTTGCCAGCAAGGGACCCATGATTAGAAAAGATGCTCGCATCTTGTTCACGAGCTCATAGGGCGCTGTTTCATTATATAAACCTTCCGGGTTGATCACCAATTTTTCATTGTTGTCAATAAATTTGACTTCTGCCCCCAATTCTCCCAGCAAGTCACACATCACTTTTACATCATTCAAGTATGGAACTTCTTCAATAACGCCTTGCTCATCTGCCAGCAACGAAGCTGCAATAATAGGCAATACAGAATTTTTTGCTCCGCTGACCTTTATTCTCCCTTTTAGAGGTGATCCCTCAGTGATAATATATTTGGGCACGTTAATTCTCCTTTTCTTACGTTCTCTGTTTTTTCTTTTGTTTTCCCAAACTCACTTCCACAACCTGGAACCCCAGCTCTCACTCTAATACTCAGTAGTTATAACCGGTGCTGCAAGCCATATGTACGTTTTACTCTCATATGAGTTATACCTGATGGCAAGATTTAAGTTTACATCCTTTCCCTTCACTTTTACCGACTCCTTTATGAAGGGAGAATAAGCTGAAACACTTAGCAGGTTTTTGTCTCTAACGCCTTCGATCTTTTTCGCCCCGGTGCTCTTGATAACACGCCTCAAGACATCATCTTCCTGATTTTTGTCAAGTCTTCCGGGGAAACTTCCTGTAATGATGGTATTTATCACAGGTTTGATATGATAATTTTCAAAGGCATCCTTTATTATGTTGGCCGCCTCTTCCATTGACGAACAGGTTGCATAATTCTTAACGCTCACCGAAAGGATGCTTTCGCTACCCTCATCCCGTCCAGCGCCGGTCTTAATGCTGATGTATACATCAATCCCGTCATCCGTCGTTCCTTTCATCTCAAACCTATGGTCACCTTCATCTTCGTCGGATATTTCCGCAAGCTCACTGTTTCCACGTATTCCCATCTTATTGAAAATATCTCCTGCCATTGCCCACAAATCGCTTATATTATGTTGGTTTTCCTCTATCCTCCCCCATATGTAGATTTCACTGCTAACAAACTCAGCACCTAAATTATTATAACTATTCATCAAGGTAGTTTGAGTAGAGTTGATTTGATAATGCATTTTTAAATTAAATATTGATAATATTAAGATAAAAAGCACTGTAAAAAAGGCTGCAATCCTTAATTTCTCCATGTATATTCCCCTTTACTGAAACCCTAGTAAAATTATTGCCTCATCGACATTGGGATATACATGTAATAATTTTAATACATGACTGCACCTGGCTTTTTACCTAAGCAATGCCTTAATCATAATAAAATTCAAATATTTCGATTTTTATAACAGCGGAAGCAATTGCCAAGCAATTGCATCACAATGCTCCAACAAGACGGAGAATGTCCTTCCCCGTCTTGCCATATTTTACAAATTATTACTCAGCATTATCATTCCACCAATTGATTATAGCACCAAATATGGACCACCCTCAAGTATTTTCAGATGACATAAATATTTAAAAGGCTACATTCTCGGTTATATCTCTCCGGAAAGCATCATCATCCTCTCCAGCAATCCCATAATTTCCCCTCGGGTGATTATGCTATCCGGCATAAGATTTTTGCCCGTTTTTCCGATTGCTATTCCATTTTCTGCAGCAAAGCTGACCTTTTCAACCAATCCGGGATCAACCTTATCCATATCATTAAATATTGTATAACTCTTATACTCGGTACGGGCTACAGTACCTGTCTTCAGCTCATAAAGCCTTACAACCATCGCTATTGCCTTTTCCCTCGTGCACTTCACATTGGCGCTGTTAACATCGGATCTGCTTATAAGGCCGGACTTGACTGCTATATTCATATAATCATTGCCATAATTGTAGTCCATGGCATCCAGCATAAATTTCACGGCATCACCAATGGTGCATTCTTTATCCGGTTCAAATTTTCTGCCCTTTATGCTCTTAAGCTCATGCACGGAAGATACATTGCTTATGGCGTCTTCAAACATATGCCCGCCGATATCGGTGTAATAGCCTCCATAAGTATCCGCTGCTGCAAATTTTCCGACCTTTGACATCTCAAAGCCTATATATCCTTCGTCCTTTTCGCTGTCAAACAGATTGTATGTATCTTGCTTTTCCCAGATACCCTTTTCCGGGCTGTACACATATGCCGATGTTTTCCCTTCTTTATACCAATCCCTTTCCGAATAAGGTATTTCCACCTTGAGCGGTTTTTTCAGGGCTGCTACAGGTACAGGGCTGCTGCCGTTCATCGCACTAAATTCAATATCCGCAGCTTTTGCCTTGAATATGAGGCTTGCGGCATTGCTCCCGTAAGTATCCGCCGAAAGAGTAACAAATATACGATAGTTATAGGACGAAAGCTTGCCCAGCTCAGGTCCCGCCAGCGTCTTATCAAGCGTTCCCGGCCTTATGACAAATCGGAAATCTTTCAATTTAACTATGAAGTTTTCCCCCAGTTCCGTCAGGGCATCAAATATTTTGCTGGACATCAGGATGCTGACTTTTGACGTTTTTGCCGGTGGCTTCGTCAAATCCAGAATAAAATCCAGCTTTTTGTCGGATACGGTATATTCAATGAATTTCTCCGCATTACTTCCGGTTATTTTGACATTCCACACGCCATCAATTGCTGCGGGATCCTTGATAATTATTTCATCCAGCTTTATTTCCTTCACGTCCTGATCCTGATCGGAGTCGTAATCATCTTTGCTCCTTTTAGTCCTTACAATGATACTTTGAGTCGGCTGTGACCTGAGATCCTTTTCCGGATCATAAGCGTACAGCCTCACATAATACCTGCGATAGGAAATAAGCCCTTCGACTTTATATTCGGAGCTGCTTCCGGCATTATATTCCACAGCATTCTTGTAATCAATGTTGTCCGCCACTTCCAGCACATACTCCAATCCTTCTTCCTGGAGCCATTCAAAGGTTAAGCTGGTTTCGGTTATTGCTCCGGCATCATTTTTAATACCAAAACCTTTGGGGGTTTCCGGCGGAATAAAAGGCTTGGTTCTTATTGACAGAGCATCGCTCCATCCTGATTCCACCGTTTGCCCTTCCGCATTGGTATATACTGCTTTTATCCAAAAATGGTACAAGGTATTCTGGTTAAGTCCGTCGATTCTGTAATAGCCATTTTTATAGGTCTCTTTCGTTACAGGCTCGTCAATTTCTTCAGCCTTGTTGATATCCTCAACAGTTCCATATTTTATACGATAGCTGTATCCATCGGTGAAGTTGAAATTCCACCCGATTTCAACATAATTATCCCCCGCATAGGAATAATTGAACACAGGAACAACAGGGGTTTCAATCCCGGGTATGATAATTGGGTCGGTAGTCACCACCACAGGAGTGGAAGGATCTGAAACAAGATCATCCCCATATTTTGCCCTGGCCCATAAAACATACGCAGTATTGCTTTCCAGTCCTTCAATCGTAGCTTTGACAATGTTATTGACTTTGGAGAAATTCTCAGGAGGAACCTTGTTCGTGGTCTTCTCCAGCTCAATCAGCTGTTCGTAATCGGCATCTCCATAATTTTTTCCCACCCATTCGCTGTACTCAACATAATACAAATCGAACTGCACTTCGGGCAAATAGTTAACCTTGCGATAATAAACCCCATCGGGAGGATTGACTACAGGATCATAATCCTCTCCTACCGGAACCCAGTATCCTGTGCCGTCCCCTGCATCCACATATTTTTCATACCAGGAGGTGTTAAGCTGGACTTTTATGGTGTTGGTGTCATCAAACATATCTCCTTCGGTTGGATACAGAGGTATGATTTCCCCTGGAGCCACAGGCCTTTCACCAGTATTCCCGTAGGACGGTGTTACGACAATGCGAACAGACACCGGGGAATATACCGTATTTCCTGCCGCATCCTTGTCGGGGCTTTTGGCAGCCATCTTTACATAATACATGGTATTGGGTTCAAGATCGTTGATTTTATATTTATAGCCTACGATCTGGCCATTGGTATCTATAACATGGTTTTCTTCCTTAATGGTTATGTTTACAGGCAAAACCGAGCTGTCATCTTCCGCTTGGTCATACCTGACAAGCCACATATCATACTCCAGATTCTCATACAAGCTGCCGTCCCCTTTTCTGGGAGCACGCCAGAGGATCGTAGCGTTGTCGGGATTGAGGAGTTCCGGATATGTGATCCTCGCCTCTCCGGAAGCCAGTTCGTCAACAAATTCGGGAGCCGGAACCAGCTCAATAGGAGAAAGGATATCGTCGCTTATCACTATCTCCCTTGATACTATTGGTACAGGAGTCGTACTGTCCACATTGGCTCTGATGATAAATATGCTTTCTTTTTCATTCGACGGAATAACAAGATCGCAGTTGGTTGTGGTCACTTCATGTATATATGGTTTTGCAACCCCGTCGATTATCTTGTCTATCCTGTAGGTTATGCTGTTGCCGATAGAGTCCCATTCCAGCCTCCATATGCTTCCTTCATCGGTAACGGCAGTCTTATAAACCCTGGCATTTATATATGTGCTCGCAGGCACTATGTCGGTGGACGCCTGCAAAAACGCCTCATTGCTTACATCCGGCACGATTTTCACATAATACACCCTACCGGCTACGTTCTTTACGTCGCCATTGAATTTGTGGGTATATTCCAGATCACCGTCCGAATTGACCCTTATAGCCTTGCCTTCTCCGATCTGCTCCTTTTTTATGTATATGGGCGACACATCAAGGATTTTGCTTCTATCCTGGGATATGTACAGCTTGTAGTTGATGCGCTCTCTTACCCCTGATTCATTTTCATCCCATACATCATCCCAAACGATTTTAATTTCATTGGAGCTCACCGCATCCACTTTAAGGTTGATTTTGGTCAGGAACTTATACCGGAGGGACGGCTCCGATGGTCCGCTGGAGTATATATTATCCTCGCTGTCCTTGTGGTTATGGTATGTGGTCATATCAACATAGTAAACGGTACCCGATTTTAGCTTTTTAAGCCTGTAGGAAGTCATAGTGTTATTTAAATTTAAAATGTTCTTTTCATAATACTGGTACCGCACCGTATCCGTCTCTCTTATCTCCTGAAGGTAGAAGTTAAAATATTCTCCTACAAAGTCATCAGTATTAGCGTCCTGGGACTTGTCGTACTGATTCTCCCACTTGATATCCGCATAGTAACCATCTTCCTGATTATAGCCGACGGCATTATTACCATTCAGCTTTATGTTTTTAGGAGGAAGAGGCACTTCATCATACTGTTTTGCATAAAGAAGCGTTTCCATCCCCATAGACAAAAACAGAAATATTGACAATAAGACACTTATCCCTCTTTTTGATATCCTCATAACAAAACTCCTAACCCTGAAACTTTATTAAAATATGTGCCGTAAAACTTTGGCTCATCCCAACTCTTATCCCTTCCACCGGTCTATTCCGGCGGAAGCTCCGCCGGGAATAAACCTATTTACCAGCCATATCCCCCGTAAGCTCCAGAAGCCTTACCAAGGCGGTGATCATTTCTGCCCTGGTCATGCTTCCCTTCGGTTTAAATCTGACATTCTCATCCAACTCCAATATACCGAGATCTATACATACGATAACCGAGTTGTATTTTGAATTCGAGATCTCGGCATCATCAGCAATAAACACTGTCCTTCCGGGCTTTATGCTGCTTAAGTCAACACCTGTTTTCATACAATACAGCTTCGCCAGCACTGACGCCGTCTCCTCCCTGGAGATGTCCCGTACGGCATTCGACAGGTTTAAAAGCTTGTCCAGGCCCAGAATCTGAGCCCTCTTTTTAATGTTTGTGCCGCTGCTCTCCCCTGTATTGCCGGTGATCCTGTCGTATAAGAGCACCATCTCCTTAACCGAAACACTGAGTTCGGGACTGAAGGATTTTTCAATGCCGGCAAATACACCGGTCAGATCATACTTGGACGTAAACCTGATTATGCTGTCTTTGGCCCAGTAGTCGTCCGGTACGTCCTTCATGGAATTATTCTGTGTTAAGAGGACATACTGCCCTGTCTTTCCGGCATTAAAGCTTACGGAACCATAGGATTGGTCTACATCCGCAGATAATTTCCTCCATGACTTCGCATCGCTGTAATAAGCATAAGGATTTATGAGTCCCTGCTCCTTCCCGTGGTATAGCTTTACCAACATGGGAACATTGAACTCCGTCAAGGACTCCGTCCTCACTACCATTCCCGATGTGTACCTGCCGCCTTCGACGATTCCTCCTATATATTCCGACAGCTCCCTTTCCACGTCTTCCACCAGTAAATCCAGGTACTGATCCAACTGCTTGGGTGTCATATTACTGCTCCCGTTGGAATTCATCAGTATATCCAACTTTTCTTTGACCAGCCCTGTTTTTTCATTGTATAGCCTGTCATGGATCATATTCTTCAAGTTTTCATCGGTAAGTGAAGTACCCAGTACCTGCAATTTAAGCTCACTCACATCCGATACCCTTTTCCCTTGAGGCAGGCTGGAATCAGGCAGCTTACCCCTTGAGAAAGTTATCTTGAGGAACAAATCCTTCACCCCGGAGGAAGTCCTTACAGTTTTAAATAATTCATCTCTTTCGGTATCCAACGTCCCGGGCCTGAATATAAACTCCCCGCTGTCGGTTTTAATGGAAAAATTCTTAATCTCTTTACCGGCAGCTTCTATAACCTCAAGAGGCATGTATATCACATCAATATCCATGTTTTCATCTATTTCGGAAATATCCAGCACAAAAGCAGGATTGCCGTCATTGATTACAGCATCAACCATTCTTTCACTTTTTACAAGCAATTTGGTTATGCTGCTGTTGCTCATATACATTCTCCAATACAGCTTCTCCTCAAGCTTGGAAATCTTATCAAGGAATTTGTCTTTCTTTTCCTCATCCTGCTCCGTGTCGTCATAATCATCCTGGGAAAACTCCGTCCTTATTTCCACCGGTCCGGCATATTTTGAATAATATACGGTCCCTTCGGCACTTACTTTTACCGCCCTCACCCTGATATAATACTTCATATTGGACTTAAGCGGCTGATGCTGGACTATTCCCAAGGACGTAGTCACCCTGACGGACTTGATCACCGCATAACAGTAAGCATACTCATTTCCTGCGGTATCCTGATGCTCCTCAATGTAATAAGGATAGCTCTTTCCATCGCTGTTTGTATAAAATACCAGATCGTCATCCGTCAATATGGTATATTCGGATTCATCCGCAGCTCTTATCGCCAGTTCATATTTATAACCATACGGAAGCCCCTTCCAACTGACCGCCACCTGGTGGTAGCTGTCCCTTGTGGTCATTGAGCTTGCTTCCGGGTATATTGTCATCTGCGTGTTTCCTCTATACACCTTTATATCATAGGATGTATTGGGAGCCAGATTGTAAACTCTTGCATAAAAAGTGCTGCCATCCTTTGTAATCAATGATCTGGACCTTGGAACTTCCTCATAATTGGAGTCCGAGGTCTTCTTAATTTTGATCACATAATCCTCAGGCATCACATAGGGAGTTGTATCCCTCCAGTAGAATCCCAGCTGGTAATCCTTTATGGCTTCCATATTGGTTGGTTCCGGGATAAGCGGTGTAGTGACCGGTATGCAAACCCAGTCGCTGGTCTTTCCTCCCTTAACGGCCCGAATGCTGAAAAAGTAAAGCCTGTTGGGATCCAGCCAGTTTTTAATAACAAGCCTGTACTTGTTTTTACCCTCATCAAACTCAAACTTGATATCGCTGTCTTCCATGGGAGCCGCTCCGGGGTCCAACAGTTTCAGCTTGTTTCCAATGGTTGCCATAAAAGTGTCATGAATATAGTCTCCTACAGGAAGCTCATCCATCCCCGATAACCTGGTTGATGTGACAACGATAGTGTATTTTATGTCATCCTTGCCTATTTCGTCATCCTTCTGCCTCGTCCAGCTCAATGTAACGCTCGGTCCGTTTACCGTAGATTCGCCGTTGTCATCCTTATCGGTAAAATCCAGCGGCGCCAGTGGTTTTTGATTTGAGGTATCCGGAGTATCTATAACTATGGACTTGATTGTGGTTACCGGGCGGATCATTGATGACTCCGACCTTATAACCTTCTCCGTGCTTTTTCCTTCATCCAAAACCAGCTTAGTAACTACCTTGAAATAATATGTAGTGTTGGCTTTAAGCACCGGTGTTCCCGTCCTTCCTACAGAAACATGGATGACAGGTGCGCTTTTCTCTCCGGTGCCCGGCAGGGTATCGATAAGCTCAAAATCCAAAGTTTCGGATGCATGGGTTGAACCCTGGGGCTTTGCCATGTATAGTTCATAATAAACGTTAACCGTCGGGTTGCTGGAAGCACCGCGGTTGGCTATAAACGATTCCTTATCCACGTCATTTTCTGCAATGACAAACTCTATGTAGTTCCTCTTTGTATTCCTGTCTATATCGTTCAAAGTGTAGTTGAAATTGTAAGGCACAGGCACTATCTGCTGGGCTCCCAGGCTTGTGGCAAAAGATTTTATAGCCGAGTAGCCGGACTTATGGTTTTCACCGGGGTTGTCGGCATGCTCTCCGGTTGTCGTGAACATCTGAAGGTAATAAACCTTGTTGGGAAGCAAAAATTCCGGATACCCTTCGGCATTGTCGATGTCTCCGTATTGGAATACAGGCTTCCCCTCTGCATCATATGTACCGGTGAATTTGACATATTTAAACAGCTCGTCTCCTTTGATGGTATACATGAGGCGGCTTGAGTCCTGCGGATCCTGTACCGCGGCCTTGGAACTGAAGTAAAGCACCCGCCTGTATTTCACATCGAAATCACCATAATTTACTCCATTGGCCTCCAGGCTTTTCTTTTCGCCCAGGTCGGTCTGGTTCGTGCTGAGAAGCACATGATAGTAAACATCCTTATCGGGATCGGTGTTGGGTTCTATTTCATTAGCCCAATTGGCAGGCTTTTTCCACGAAATTGTAATATCCGTGGTTTTTTCTATGAAAGTATCACCCGTTTGAGGATTCACCACCTCTATTGAAACCTCATTCCTGTCCGGTTCTATCTTCACATCGTTGGGCATATGCGGCCCGCTTATATAGTCCGCCAGTCTGAAAGGCATGTTCCAGGAAGCTATCCTTTCCCCTGCCTGGGACTTGGCCACTACTTTGTAGTTATCTGTATTCGACGGTTCAATATCCCGGATGGAGCTGAACACGGTTATACCGGTGGGATAATAGATATCATCTATGCTTTCGATAAGAGGAAGATCCCCTCCCAGACCAGGAGAAGACTTACCCGACTGAATTTCATAAATAAGGTTGGGAAGATTAGTGCTGCCGCCATTTACCTTGTAAATGATGACATTGAGGTTTCCCCACTCATCCTTTGTGAGTTTAAATCTCATAGCGGTATAAATATAAGGTACGTCGGTAAGAGGGCTCTGCTGGTCGTCTTCAGGATCACCCACCGAAATGACATCCAGATTCTGCCCGTCTTTAAATATGGGCATTACCCCCATGCTGTATACCGTACCAGGCAGTATATCGGGATCGAACAGCACCGAATCCTTAATATTGGCATCCGCCATCTCTGCAGGCAGCAAGTTTTTCCACTTTGTATCCCATTCGCTATCCTTTTCTGCATCTGTGGCCGGGAGTACCACTGACCCGTCCTTCCCTCCCACAAGATACAAGGTCAGTTCATGGGAGGTCGTATTATATTCAACCTTCGCGGTCAAGTTTTTGTTTTTGGCAGTATTGGCTTTATACGAGTTTATGCCCTCTTGTTTTATTTCTATGTCGGAAAGGGCAGTAAGGTTGTTTCCCAGATCATTCCGGTCCACACTTATGATATAACTTTTAAGTGCATTCTCGCTTATATTCTTTCCGTACATGGTTTTTATTTTGTTTACTATTACTGAAAGCGCATCATCGGTATCCGCCGGAACGAAATTGCTACCATTATATACCGAAGGAACGGACCAGGTAAGCTTGAGCGCCGGTTTTATACCTATTTCTCTTCCTATTTTGTCGATGTCTTCATAGTCCCTGTTTCCATCCACTGCAACAGCTCTGAAGGTGATGCCGGGAAGAAAACACAAAAAACCCTGGGCAGCAAGGGTTAATGGATCTGCTGACTTGTATATTTTTATATCCATGGCATATATGAAATCATTTGCCAGTTTTGTACTAAAAGTAAGGGTATTGGTGGTTATATTATCAGCACTTTCTGTCCGGTCAGTACCATCCGGAGCCTTATACTCCACCCGTACATTCTGAGCCCCAGAAATACCGTCCCACCGGATCGTCAAAATTCCGGTTTCCCGGTCATAGTTGTCCACATATACATTAACGATGCCTGGCCCTGCCGCATGAACCACGCTTCCGACACCCGGCATCATACTCAGAAATATGCTCAATGTTAAAATAATAGCAAGCAATTTTTTAAATACCTTCATCGTTCTCCTCCATACAAATATGCTCGTAGTTTATATCGTAAAAAAAGGTCAAAAAGATAACCGCAAATATTCATTTTTGAACGCCTCTGTAGTGTGATGCCGCAATGATGCTAAACTCGATGCCAAAAGGATAAAAAATAACACTCAAGAAAAAACCGCAGTTTGCAATCATGCTCCTTTAAACCGGCTCACTCATCGCAATCTGGCCTTTATTCCTCAAAGTATCTTATTCCTCATAGTATCTGTTGGATTTTGCTGCGCTGTTCTTTCTGTACTGCCCCGGAGGCACGCCGACGATTCTTTTGAAAGTGCGTATAAAATTGGAGTAATCATTAAACCCCACCGCCTGGCATGTTTCGGTAACGCTTGTGCCATCGGCAAGAAGCCTCTTGGCATCGGATATCCTCCTGAAAAGAACATACTCGTATATGTTTATTCCCATGCTTTTTTTAAACAAACGGCTGAGGTAAAATCTGTTCATATAGAATTTCTGTTCCAGAGTTTTTAAGGAGAGGTCACTGCTGAGGTTGCTGTTGATATAGTCAAATATGGGCACAAGCTTTTCAGGTATATTGGAGTTTTCAACCACATGCTGTTTGTCCATGAAAACCCGGTTTATAAAGACAAGCAATTCGATAAAGCTGGTCAGCTTTATAATTTCGGAGCCGCTATGCAAATTTCTGCCGGCATTTTCTATCCTCTTGAACAATTTCAGCACCTCGCTCACCTGGGCGGCATTGAGGCTGATTCTGTTCTGCTCACCCTTAGGTCTTCCCGTAAAGCAGTGAAGCAGGTCCATCTGATCGGAGCTGAAAATCTTCGCCACAGCCGGATCAAAATGAATGACTATCCTTTCATAAACCGAATTGGATTTAAAATATGGCTTGTGTATCTCATTGCTGTTCATTAAGAGCAAATCCCCATATTTCAGGTGATATACCTCTTTTTCAATAAAATAGTTGACATTGCCGGATATGAAGAAGTAGATCTCATACCTGTCATGGATGTGAAACTCAAAGCTTTCCGGCTCTTTGGACGATGTGTGGCCGTAGTCAATGGCCTTTGAAATGTTCTTATATATTTCCGGTATTTTCATGTCCATCCTATTCTCTTCCTTTCCAAGGCCGCTAATGTCAATAATAGCATACTTTAAGCCAATAAAAGCAATGAACTTGCGTTTATTATACAATACAATAAAATTTAAGTAAACAATATCAATAGAAGAGCCGTCAGGCTTGCTGCTTAAAAATCAATGCATCAAAAGACCGCTCTTAAGTACAAGGAGGTGCCAGACATGAGCAAATTCATATTAAGTGCTTTCGCCGACGAAATAGACGAAAACCTGCAAACTCAGATGGATGTATTAGAGAAGCATGGTATATATCATATAGAAATGAGAGGCGTTAATGGCAGAAACCTCACACAACACTCCCTGGAAGAGGTCATGGAAATAAAAAAACAGTTGGATGACAGGGGATTTAAAATATCTGCCGTAGGTTCTCCCATAGGCAAAATTAAAATCACAGATCCGTTTCTTCCCCATCTTGAGCTTTTCAAGCACACGATTGAAATCGCCAAAATCTTGGAAACAAGGTATATAAGAGTGTTCAGCTTTTTCATCCCTCAGGGTACCGATCCGTCCGAATACCGTGATGAGGTCATGGAGCGCTTCGGAAAGTTCATCGAAGCAGCCGAGGGCTCGGGGCTGATACTGCTGCACGAAAATGAGAAGGATATCTATGGGGATACCGCCGAAAGATGCCTGGATCTGATAAAAACGATGAACAGCAGCATCCTTAAGGCGACCTTTGATCCTGCCAATTTTGTGCAGTGCAATGTAAAGACTTACCCGGAAGCCTATGAATTGCTGAAAGACCATATTGCATATGTGCACATCAAGGATGCCCTTTACAGTGACCACAGCGTAGTGCCTGCAGGCCATGGAGACGGCAAGGTAAAAGAAATTCTTATGGCGCTAGATGCAAAAGGTTTCGAAGGCTTCCTGTCCCTGGAACCGCATCTGGGTAACTTTAAAGGTTTTGCGGATCTGGAACAGAATGCTGATATCAAAAATCTGCCTGAAGGCGGTCCCAAGCTGTTTGCCATAGCAGCACAGGAACTGCATAAAATATTATCGGATATTAAAGGATAAGGGAGATGTGTCATGAGTAAGGTACGTATTGGTATTATAGGAATTGGCAACATGGGAAGCAGCCATGCTTTATATCTTTCAAAAGGAGAGGTTCCCAAGGCTGAGCTCACCGCAGTGTGCGACATTAAACCTGAACGGCTCCAATGGGCAAAGGAAAATTTGGGCAGTGGGGTACGCACGTTTGACAATGCCGATGATTTGATGTCCAGTGGCATTGTGGACGGCGTTATGATAGCAGTTCCCCACTACAGCCATCCACCGCTTGCCATAAAAGCCTTCGCCAAAGGCTTGCATGTGCTGGTGGAAAAACCGGCCGGGGTTTATACAAAACAGGTAAGGGAAATGAACGAAGCCGCAGCAAAAAGCGGTAAGGTTTTCGGCATAATGTATAACCAAAGAACAAACCCATTATACCAAAAGCTGAGAGAACTCATAAAATCCGGTGAACTGGGAGAGCTCAGAAGAACCAACTGGATTATCACCAACTGGTTCCGCACACAGGCCTATTATAATTCCGGCGGATGGCGCGCCACATGGGCAGGAGAAGGAGGAGGCGTTCTGCTCAACCAGGACCCCCATCAATTGGACCTGTGGCAGTGGACCTGCGGTATGCCCAAGCGTGTGCGGGCTTTCTGCGGCTTTGGCAAATATCATGATATCGAAGTAGAAGATGAAGTAACTGCCTATGTAGAATATGAAAACGGTGCAACCGGCGTATTCGTTACCACTACCGGTGAAGCCCCCGGAACAAACCGTTTTGAAATAGTCGGAGACAAAGGAAAGATCGTCATAGAAGACGGAAAATTAAATTTCTGGCGTTTGCGTCAGTCCTCCAGCCAGTATATAAGGGAAGCCAAAGACGGATTTTCCCAGCCCGAGTGTTGGAAATGCGAAGTCCCGATCCATGGAAAGGAAACAGCCCATGCAGGCATTACAGCCAACTGGGTGGATTCCATATTGAACGGCACACCCCTCCTGGCTCCTGGATATGAAGGCATTAACGGCTTGCAGATATCCAACGCCATGCACCTGTCCGCATGGACCGACAATTGGGTGGACATTCCGGTGGATGAAGAATTGTTCTACAGCATGCTCCAGGAAAAAATCAAGAATTCAAGATTTGTTAAAACCGTGGACGAAAAAACGTTGGACTTGGAAGGTTCCTTCTAAACTGATGATTTAAACTATTACTGCTGAAATATTAAGGCAATTTGTTGTGCTAACCAATTTGAGATAGCATTGTGGAGAGTTAATAGAGATAGTTAGCGAAGTGAATTGATTTGACCCGTAACAAGCATACTAGCTCTTTAACTTGAAACTTATGTTTAGAAAATGCTAGCACAATGAGTTATACTATTTATGACCGGGAAATTAATTCCTGGACCATATAATAAGGATCGAGGGAAAACACAATGAATAAATTCAATGTCGGAGTCATAGGCTGCGGAAACATATCCGGAATTCATATGGACGCGCTTTCTGCTTTGCCGGACGTAACGCTGTATGCCGTTTGCGACATAGATGAAAGCAAAGCTGCAAAAGCTGCAGAAAAATATAATTGCAAGTATTATACCGACTACAGGGAAATGCTGAAGGATAGCAGCATAGATTCTATCCATATCTGCACGCCCCATTACCTGCATGCGCCTATGGCCATAGATTCTATGCTCGCAGGAAAGCATGTGTTGTGCGAAAAGCCCATAGCCATCACCTCTGAAGATGCACTGGAGATGATTCGCGCATCCGGGGAAACAGGCAAAAAGTTGGAAATCTGTTTTCAGAACAGGTATAATGCCACTTCTGTAAAAATTAAGGAGATTTTGGATTCCGGCTCAGCCGGCAGGATTTTAGGCGCGAAAGCCTTCGTCACATGGAAAAGGGACAAAGACTATTATGCCAGCGGAGCTTGGCGGGGAACATGGGAGCAGGAAGGCGGAGGAGTGCTGATAAATCAGTCGATACATACCCTGGATCTCCTGCAATGGTTCCTGGGAGATATAGACAAAATAAAGGGTAATGCCGACACCAGGCTTCTTGGAGACTACATCGAGGTAGAGGACACAGCCGAAGCCACTATTGTGTTTAAAAACGGAGCCACAGGACTCTTTTATGCTACTAACTGCTACGCTACCGATTCCCCTGTGGAGATTGAGATTTTTTGTGAAAAAGCTGTTCTTAAGCTATCCGATGGCCTTACTGTAACCTACAAAGACGGACGGACCGAGCACGTAACCGAGGCCGACACAAAAACCGGCGGCAAAGCTTACTGGGGAAGCGGCCATGCGGCATTGATCAAGGATTTTTACAGACGCCTTGGCACAGGAGAAGATATGCCGATAGACGGCCTCCAGGCGTTAACGTCTTTGAAAATGATTGAAGCGGTATATAAGTCTACAAAAACAAGGGAGTATGTCAAGTTCTGAGCCTGTATCGCAAAAATGCAGAAGGATTTAAAAAGGCGGAAGGATTTATCTATCTGATAAACCTCTCCGCCTTTTATTTCCGCCTTTTTTGACCGATTAAGACCGGATATGCCTTTGCATTACCGGGCAAGCTTCCTGAGAAGCGAAAGTGCCGCAGGAGCATCCCTGCCAAGATCTTTGGTGTTTGCTTCAACACTTACTCTTCCCTTGTACCCTATTTTTTTCAGAGCACCGAAGAATGACTCATAATCGTCTTCCCCTGATTCCCTGGGGAATACTCTCCCGTTGCTGTTGGCTATGTGAGTATGGACGAGGGCTTCTCCGGCCTCAATAATATCATCCATGCTTTCCGATTCCTTTCGCATATGGTAAAAGTCAGCCATCTGCATCACATTGCCATGGTTTATTTTTTTAATCAAGTCCAGACTTTCTTTAACTGAATTGATCAGGTTGGACTCGCTTTTATTCAGAGGTTCAACAGTGACAATGATACCGCACTTTGAAGACTCTTCCGCCACAATTTCAACAGCCCTGGCAAATTGATCCAATGCCTTCTCCATCTCCCAGCCGTCGGGGAACCGTCTTGCTCCGCCATTGCCAACAACAAAAATTCTGGTTCCCAAAGCAGCAGCCCTTTCCGCAGCTCTCCGGGCATAGTCGGAGACAGTGCTTTCGCCCGCAGCATCCGGCCCTGTCAACCTCATATCCCATGGGAAATAGGCATTCATCACTTCACATTTGATAGAACAGCCATCCACCAGCTTTCTAAGCTCTAGGAACTTTTCCTTCTCCAGTGATGCTATGCTGTTAACACCGGCTTCCAAATAATCAAATCCCATTTCCTCAAGCTTATATATGTTCTCAATACCTGTGCAAACCCCAATCTTCATATCAACATCCCCATATTTCTGAAAGCATCTTTCATCTTATACGCCTTACATATTATGTTTGCTTAAAACCACTTATAATGGAAGATTCCGTCCCTGTCCACTCTTTCAAAGGTATGGGCTCCGAAATAGTCCCTTTGTGCCTGCAGCAGGTTTGCCGGAAGGAATTCACTCCTGTAGCTGTCAAAATAGGCCAGGGCACTGGAAAATGCCGGTACTGCCAGGCCATGCTCTATTGATACCGATATAACCTTGCGCCATGCCGACTGGTAGCTCTCCAGCACATCCTTAAAGTATGGGTCGAGCATGAGATTTGCCAGCTTCGGATTCCTATCGTAGGCATCTTTTATTTTCTGCAGGAAACGTGCCCGGATAATGCAGCCTCCCCTGAAAATCATGGCTATATTTCCATAGTCGAGATTCCAGCCATATTCTTCCGAAGCCGCCTTCATTAAAGCAAATCCCTGGGCATAAGAGCATATTTTGCTGGCATAGAGGGCTTTTCTCACCAGTTCTATAAATTCATCCCTGTCTACTTCCAACTTCTTGGGCTCCGGACCCTTCAAAATCTTGCTGGCGGCAACCCGTTCAGCCTTTAATGCAGAAATTGCCCTTGCATATACGGCCTCAGTAATGGTAGGAGCAGAAACACCCAGTTCCAAAGCGCTCTGGCTGGTCCACTTTCCGGTACCCTTCTGTCCTGCCCTGTCCAGTATGACATCCACCATCGGCTTACCGGTATCAGCATCTTTCTTTGTAAATATATCAGCAGTTATCTCTATAAGGTAGCTGTCCAGTTCTCCCTTATTCCATTCGGAGAATACCTCATGCAGTTCCTCCGCAGTTAAACCCAGCAGCTCCCGGAGCACATAATAGGCTTCACTTATCAGCTGCATGTCACCGTATTCTATGCCGTTGTGCACCATTTTAACATAGTGGCCGGCTCCATCCGGGCCAATATATGTACAGCAGGGATCTCCATCCACCTTTGCAGATATGGCTATGAGCACCGGCTCTATAAACTCATAGGCATCCCTCTGACCGCCGGGCATTATGGAAGGGCCTTTCAACGCTCCTTCTTCCCCTCCGGAAATACCGGTTCCTATATATCTGAAGCCTTCCTTTTCCAGTTCCCGGTTTCTCCTTATTGTATCCATAAAGAAGGAATTGCCTCCGTCTATAAGGATGTCCCCCCTGGACAGATACGGCTTAAGCTGCTCTATCGTATCATCCACCGGTTTCCCCGCCTTAACCATCATTATTATTTTTCTCGGGACTTCCAGAGAATTCACGAATTCTTCAATGCTATATGTCCCCACAATCTTTTTATCTGCGGCTTCCGCCAGCAGTTCGTCGGTTTTTTCCCTTGAACGGTTATAGACTGAAACCGAAAACCCACGGCTTTCAATATTCTTTGCCAGGTTTTTTCCCATAACGGCCAGTCCGATAACCCCTATCTGTTGCTTGCTCATAAAATCCAACCTTTCTATCTGTATTCTTCTATCTGTATTTATGTAAAACTGCAAAAACAGCTAATAGTAAAAGCACCATCATGTACACAATAAACCTTTTAGATGGCTCATTGTCCACATCCACGCTATTAAACTCCCGAAAATGCTGAAAATCCTCCATCAACAGGTACAACTACCCCGGTGACAAACCTCGATGCATCGGAAGCCAGCCATATCAAAGTTCCGATAAGGTCTTCCGGTGCCCCGAACCTTCCCATGGGGGTATGATTAATTATGTCTCTGCCCCTTTGGGTGAGCTCTCCGTTCTCAGGGTTTGTAAGCATGAACCTGTTCTGCTCCGTCAGGAAAAAGCCTGGCGCAATGGCATTTACCCTGATTTTCTCACCATAGTTCTTCGCCATATCAACAGCCAGCCATTGTGTAAAGTTGCTTACCGCCGCTTTAGCTGCTGAGTAGCCGGGTACCCTTGTCAGCGGTCTGAAGGCGTTCATCGATGATATGTTTATTATTACCCCGCCCTCAGGATTCTTTACCAGCTCTTTTCCAAATACCTGGGAAGGCATCACCACTCCGGCCGTGAGATTCAATCTGAAGACATTTTCTATAGCTGATGCAGGCAAATCAAAAAACGATACGGTATCAGATGTTGTAGCGCCTTTCATGTTGCCTCCCACCGCATTTACCAGAATATCCACTCTACCAAAATCCTCTATAATAGCCTTGCACACATTATTCAACTCATCCAGGTCGGTAACATCCAGCTTATACCCCTTTGCTTTTACACCCTCTTTTGCTATTTCAGAAGCAGTGTTTACAGCCTTTTCTTCATGCAGGCTGCATACAGCCACACCAGCACCGGCATAAGCCAACCCTCTGGACATGGCTGACCCAAGAACACCGGCACCACCAAGTATCACTGCATTTTTCCCCTGTAAATTGAACATATTCATAAAATTCCTCTCCCCCGATAAATTTGTACTATTAATATCAAATATACCAAGGACATAAGCCAAGGTAGTCTAGCCATCCATCTTTTCCGCATACCTTACTTCAGCATGCCGTGGGTTACATTCTGATATAGCTCTTTCGCGGATTTATAAGCCTTTGCATATATCTCATGGTTCTCCGGTGATGGAGCGATGACCTTTTTTGGCTGCATGCCCGGGAGGAGCTTTTTGATATCCCGGACCTCTCCTAAAGCCAGCATGCATAAATAGGCCGCCCCAAGAGCTGATGCCTCTTCTACTCCCGACACCAGTATTTCCTTGTTGAAAATGTCCGCCTGCATTTTAAGCCAGACATCGGACTTGGCATATCCACCATTCGCCCTTATATGTACGGCGCTGTCCCTTAATCCCGATATCACTTCATACACTGAGTACATTCTGTACATTATTCCTTCCATCGCTGCCCGGATGATGTGCTTCCTTCCGTGAGAAAGGCCAAGGCCGTACATCATTCCCCGGACACCGGCATTCCAGTCGGGGCTTCTCTCCCCGGTGAGATATGGAAGAAAAATAAGGCCGTCGCTGCCCGGCTTGATTTCGTCTGCAAACCTGTCAAACAGCTTATATATGCTTTCGTTATAGAGTCCGGCATCATGCTCGAATTGATCCCTGAACTGCTCCTTCAACCATTTAAGCACTATCCCTCCGTTGTTGATCGCGCCCCCCGACACCCACAAATCCTCCGTAAAGGAATAGCACCACGTTCGCTGCTGAGGATCCAACAGCGGTTTGTCTGCCGATATGCGTATCGCACCACTGGTGCCTATTGTTGATGACATGGAGGTGTCATCATAAACTCCACACCCCAGGTTTGCCATTATTCCGTCTCCGGAGCCTATAATCACAGGAGTATCGGCATCAATTCCCATTGCTCCGGCATATTCGGGTTTCATACCTTTTAATGCATATGTACACTCAACTATATCACTGAATCTGTCGGTGCTTAAGTCCAGGATGCCCTCTACCATATCCCTGTCCCACTGGTGGCTGTATACATTGCAGTACCCCTGGCTTGATGCAAGGGTATAATCCACCACAAATTGGTTATACAGCTTATAAATTATGTACTCCTTTATTGTTATAAACTTATAAGCCTTTTTAAAAATATCCGGAGCGTTGTTTTTAAGCCACAAAAGCTTGCTCAGAGGATACATAGGATGCTGGACCCTGCATCCTGTCCTAAAGTAGAGGTCTTCCGCATTAAAGCGTTCCGATATAAGCTTAGCTTCCTTATCTGCCCTCGTATCCATCCATGTAATCAACCTGGTAAGAGGGGTCCCTTCGCTGTCTACAGCCATAAGGCTATGCATCTGGCAGCTTATGCCTATGCCGGCGATACAGCTCTTTCCTGATTCTGATTTACCGATGCAGTCCTTTATCACCTTAAGGCTGGAGTTGAATATAAGTTCCGGGTCAAGCTCAGCCCATCCGTCGGTATCGCTTATTATAGAGTACTCGATGCTTTCAATGCCTATCTGAAAGCCTTTGTTATCAAACATGACAGCCCGGACGCTTGAAGTTCCTATATCCAGGCCGATGAAGCATTCGTACATACCAAAACCCCAATCTGATGTTGATATATATTATTATATATCATTTTATAGTCGTAATATGGCACTAATTGCCTCTTTTTAATGCAAATATTGCTTAATAAAGAAAAAACCCAGAAGTATCTTCTGAGTATAATTTCTGAGTACAATAATGAAGTATAAGATATTACCTTTGGTCTCCGCTTCGTATGATTATCTGGTTTCTTCCGTTTTTGAATGATTTTTTGACATCATATCCCCTCGTCACCAGCGTGTCATATATTCTGTCCGTCTGATTGAAATAATTGTTGCCGACATCAAGAATCAGGGTTTCTCCCCTCCCAAGGTTTTTGGATATATCCTCCAGGGTCGCATCAATATTCAGATTTTCCGCATTTATAATCTTCTCTTCATGCTCACTCATAGTGTCAAATCCTCCTCAATATTTAAATCAACAGCATAGGCATCAGCTAAAAATAGCCGCCGGCTGTAATATAATGGCATAAAGACTTCAAGTATTTCAATTTGCAACCTTGTCATCTATAATATTATTATCAGACAAGGGTTAATATATGAATTTTTATACAGGGCGATATGCCTGCAACTGGACAGAAAGATATGAGGTGATTTTATCCATGCATGACAACAACATAGTGCTGATCGGTATGCCCGGTGCTGGAAAAACCACTGTCGGAATGCTGCTTTCAAAAACCTTGGAAATGCCTTTTATCGATACGGACAATATCATCCGGGAAAGAGAGGGTTCTTCCCTTCAGGATATTTTAAATGAAAAAGGCCTTAAAGCCTTTATGGAGATTGAGGAAGCTGCGGTGATGAGCCTTGACACAACAAACCATGTCATAGCCACCGGTGGCAGTGTGGTTTACAGCAGGAATGCAATGCACCACTTAAAAAGCCGCGGTAAAATTATCTATCTGCAGCTTAATTACAGGAATCTGGACAAAAGGATAAAGAATATGTCCACCCGTGGAATTGCAAGAAATGAAAGCCAGACGCTTCTTGACATTTATAAGGAAAGGGTGCCTTTATATAAAAAGTATGCCGATATCACCATTCATTGTGCGGGGAAACACAAAAGCAGGATAGTGGAGGAGATAATTAAAAAGCTCAGTTGATTATCGGTGTCTTGATTGTTCTAGCAGACTGGGAATCCACATACTATTAAATTAAAAAAATTTATATTTTTATGTATAAGGAGGTAAAAAGGGGTCAAAAATAATACTGACCTCACAAAATACATTTTGACCCCCTTTACATGGTTAGTCGAAAGACTAACCCCTTTTTTTTGCCTGTTATATACTTTTGTTTTCACTTACATTCCCTGCACATATTTTGAAAGAACACCGAACTTGTAACCCTGGGCGGACAAGCCTTCAATTATCTCGGGAAGAGCTTCCACTGTGGTATCCTTGCTGCCGGCATCATGCATCAGGACTATAATATTTTTCCTGCCCTTGGTGCCGGAAAGCACATTATTTACAATCGTTTCCTTAGGTACCATGCCTCCGGCCAAGGTCGCATCCGAAGCCGTCACATTCCAGTCAAAATATTTGTAACCTCTTTTTGAGGCCTCTTCTATAATTTCCTTAATAATCTCAGATCCTCCTGCCGATTTGCTCACCGTATTGTGGGAACCGCCTGGAAACCTGAATATATCTGTAGTCTGTCCGGTAAAAGCTTCAAGCAGCGAGTTTAGCTTATCAAAGTCCTCAAAGAAAGCATCCACGGATGAATATATCTTGCTGTAATCATGGGAATAGGTATGATTACCGATTGCGTGGCCTTCCTTCAGAATTCTCTTATATCTTTCCGGCATGTTTTGCCTGCCTACTACAAAAAAAGTCGCTTTTATCTTGTATTTGCTGAGGATGTCCAGAACTTTTTCAGTGTTCTCCGAAGGTCCGTCATCAAAGGTCAGATAAGCCACCTTTTGATTTTTGTTTTCTGTGATCCCTGCCGCACCATAGAGCTTCAATTTTTCTTCCATGTCCTTCAGCCTATCTTCATATTCCTTCTTTTCTTCCTGCAGGTCTTCGATTTTAGAATCTTTTTCCTCAATGTCCTGCCTGAAGCCTGTATTTTCCTCTTTCAAGGCAGAAGCTTCCTTTTCCAGGGCAGATATTTTCTCCTTAAGGCTGTCCCTCTCTTCTTCCAGCCTTTGTATTTCCTCTTCCAAGGCTGATACTCTCTGTTCAACTGATACTCTCTGTTCATTAGATGTGCGGTTTTCCTGAAGAAGGCTGAAGGCGGCAAGCACCGGAATAATTGCTAGTAAAACTGGTATGATAATAAGAAAAAAGCTCATGGACGGTTTTAATCCCGGATGTTCTTGAAACAAAGCTATCCCCCCAAATACGGAATAATAGAACATAAAAATACCGCTGATTTCAGTATATTACAAATGCATTACAGAAGCAATGACACTTATCGGAATAAAATCAGCCGGCCATGTCAATACTTGATAAACAAACGGCTTGAAAATACTCTGATTTTGTGATAATATTTTCAAAAGTATAGTTTAAAGACTATGAAGGGGATTAGTAAAAGGTTGGCGGAACTCTCAGAGAGCCGGGGAAGGTGCGAGCCGGCAGTAACACACCTTTGAACTCACCCTGGAGTTGCTGCCTGAATAATTAGGGTAAGCCGGGTTTTCCCGTTACAGAAAGGAACGGTATTTGTAAAGCTTACATTTCACCGATGCCGTTCACAGAGGGAGCTTTCTTATGAAGGAAGCTAACTAGAGTGGTACCGCGGAAATTACCCCGTCTCTTGCTGAGGCGGTTTTTTTAATGTTTAGCAGACATAAAGGAGTGATATTATGCCATATTCAGCAGACATCGATAGAAAATGGCAAAAGAAATGGGAAGAGACCAAGCTGTATAAGTTTCATCCGGAAAACATAGACAAGAAGCTGTATTGTCTTGAGATGTTTTCATACCCTTCCGGAGCAAAGCTTCACGTAGGCCATTGGTATAATTATGGCCCCAGCGATTCATGGGCGCGGTTAAAGAGGATGCAGGGTTATGAAGTTTTTCAGCCTATGGGCTTTGATGCTTTCGGTCTGCCTGCGGAAAACTATGCCATAAAGACAGGGATACATCCCAAAGATTCAACCCTTCAAAATATTGAAACCATGGAAAGGCAGCTAAGGGAAATGGGAGCCTCCTTTGACTGGGACTATGAGATCGTTACCTGCCTTCCCGATTACTACAAATGGACTCAATGGCTGTTTCTGAAACTGTATGAAGCCGGACTGGCTTACAGGAAGAATGCCCCTGTCAATTGGTGCCCCAAGTGCCAGACAGTTCTTGCCAATGAGCAGGTGGTGGATAGCTCCTGCGAGAGGTGCGGTACGGAAGTAACCAAAAAAAATCTTACCCAGTGGTTTTTCAAGATAACAGCATATGCCGATGAACTGATAGAAAAGTTGGATGAGCTGGACTGGCCGGAAAAAACCAAGAAGATCCAGATAAACTGGATAGGAAGGTCCGAGGGAGCAGAAATTGAATTCAAGGTCAGCGGCAGTGACCAAAGCTTTAAGGTTTTCACCACGAGAGCCGACACTCTGTATGGCGTAACTTATGTTGTATTGGCCCCGGAGCATGATCTGGTGGATGTTATAACCACTCCGGAGTGCAGGGCAAAAGTCGAGGAATACAGGGAGTATGCTAAAAAGCAGACGGAGATCGAAAGAATGTCTACCGTCAAGGAAAAAACCGGAGTATTCACCGGAGCTTACGCCGTACACCCCATAACCGGAGAAAAAGTCCCCATATGGATTGCGGACTACGTGCTTGCCAGCTATGGCACAGGATGCGTTATGGCGGTGCCTGCCCACGACGAAAGGGACTATGAATTTGCAACCAAGTACAACTTGCCTATCAAGCGCGTTATTAAAGGGGCTGAAGGCGTTGACGACAAGCTTCCTTTCACGGAATATGGAGTACTTGTGAACAGTGAGGAATTCGACGGAGTAAAATCCGAGGATGCGAGGAAGAAGATAGTTGAGAAGCTGGAGAAGGACGGAAAAGGTTCCCTGAAGATCAACTACAGGTTGAGGGATTGGCTCGTGTCCAGACAGAGATATTGGGGCGCTCCCATACCTGTGATACATTGCGAGCACTGCGGCATTGTACCTGTTCCGGAAGAGCATCTCCCCGTGTTGCTTCCATATAACGTGGAATTTACTCCCGACGGCGAGTCCCCATTAAAGAAGAGCCAGGAATTTATGAATACCACCTGCCCGAAATGCGGAGCTCCGGCAAAGAGAGATCCCGATACGCTGGATACTTTCGTATGCTCGTCGTGGTATTACCTGAGGTATCCGGACAATAAAAACAGCAAAGAACCCTTTAATCCGGAATGGATTAATAAAATGCTACCGGTAGACAAATATATAGGAGGACCGGAGCATGCAGCAATGCATCTCTTGTACGCAAGGTTCATAACAAAAGCTTTGAGGGATCTCGGCTACCTCAAATTTGACGAACCTTTTAAATCCCTGACACATCAGGGAATCATCCTCGGGCCTGATGGGAACAGAATGAGCAAATCCAAGGGTAACATCATCTCACCCGATGATTATGTAAACAAGTATGGCTCCGATGTGTTCAGGCTGTACCTGATGTTCGGCTTCAACTACACTGAAGGCGGTCCCTGGAATGATGATGGAATCAAGGCTATAGCAAGGTTTGTGAGCAGGGTTGAAAGGCTCGTAGAAAGGTTTAATGAGATAAAAGGCGATGCCGGACGAAATGACATAGCCTCTTTTGAAAAAGAATTAAATTATGCCAGGCATTTTGCAATAAGAGGCGTAACGGAGGATGCCGATAAGTTCCAGTTTAACACGGCAATATCCAGAATGATGGAGCTGGTAAACGCCCTTTACAAATATGATTCCGACGTACCGCAGAAAAACCTCAAGTTTATGAAAGAGGTTATAGCAGACCTTATAAGGCTCCTGGCACCCTTTGCCCCTCACTTTGCGGAAGAAATGTGGGAGCAACTGGGTTATGAATACTCAATATTCAACCAGAAATGGCCGGAGTGGGACAAAAATGCCCTGGTCAAGGACACGATAGAAATTGCAATACAAGTCAACGGCACTGTAAGAAGCAAGGCGGACGTACCGTCAAATGCCGACAACAGTGAGGTTGAAAAAATAGCTCTGGCTGATGAAAAAATAAAACCGTTTATAGACGGCAAAGAGATCAAGAAGGTAATCGTAGTAAAGAACAGGCTGGTCAACATAGTTGCGAAATAGAAGCCAATATGCATCCGGAAGAGGTTTGACGTCAATAGAACACCGCCTTTTCCGGATAAAACAATGAAGCAAAAATAAATGAAACCTCCTATAGCGGGATTTATAAAACCGTCATAGGAGGTTTTTAGTTAAGGTTATATGCGATATGAAATTTTACCTGGAAAACTGATTGCAAAATGAAATCCTGCAGTCAAAAACAATAATTTTTAGCAACTCCAAAGCTTTGTGAACAATATAGCTTTCTCTTCATAATGCCGCATTTTCTTTATGTGCCAAGATTTCATACAGGGCAGTACTTGATGTCATTCTATAAAGACCGCCGAGTACCAGTTCTGCTCCTGATCCTTGTCTTTTAATGTTTCAATAGGAAGACCGAATTTTCTGACCGTCTTGAACACGTCAATCCCTACGCTGTGAAACGCCGGCCTTGCCTTTCTCGGATTGGCGCATTCCTTTCCCTTAAGCCCCATGCATTCGGAGCATATAGCACAGTCGCTCAGCGAAAAGGCCATGTATTTCCCGTTCAGAAACGCCTCCCTTTCAATCTGGAAGGAAACCTCCTGGGAAACTTTCTTGCTGGTAGAGTGTATAATGATGCCCCACGAATATCTCTTAAACACCTGCTCATACTCCCACGGTTTGAGCGAACCTGGCCTTGAAGGGCATGTATGGCCTTTGCCCCAATCCCCGCAACCGAACATGCACTTTAATATTGTCCGGGAATCAAATTCAATATCACCAATGCTGAAGGCGACCGCGTGATCCGCTCCCAGCTCCAAAGCTCTGTCGATATAATATTGTTCCTCCATAATTTCCCCCTAAGAATCATAAGAATCAAATGATTTTCTGGGTAAATTATATCACATTTCCATCAATCTTTGGCAATCCTTCGAATCCTTTTTGCAAATCTTCATCGGTAGGTATATAGTCGTCCATAGCTCCTTCATTATACTGCATGTATGCTTTCAAATCGAAGTAGCCTGTGCCTGTGAGGCCGAAAAGAATGGTTTTGGCTTCTCCCGATTCCTTACACTTCAAAGCTTCCTGAATTGCACCATATATGGCATGAGCAGATTCCGGAGCCGGAAGTATCTGTTCCACCTGTGCAAACTTGACGGCAGCTTCAAACACCTTTGTCTGTTCGGCGGAGATTGCCTCCATGTATCCGTCATGATACAGCTTTGAAAGCACCGGGGACATGCCGTGATACCTGAGGCCTCCTGCGTGATTTGGGGAAGGAATGAAGTTGCTTCCCAGAGTATACATCTTTGCAAGGGGTGTGATTCTTGCCGTATCGCAAAAATCATAAGCATATTTGCCACGGGTGAAAGACGGGCAGGAAGCCGGTTCTACGGCTACAAAACGTGTATTCACCTTGCCTTGCAGCTTATCCTTCATGAAGGGTGCTATCAGGCCCCCCAAGTTGGAACCTCCTCCAGCGCATCCTACTACCACATCCGGGTATTCACCCAGCTTCTCCAGGGCTATTTTGCTTTCCAGACCAATGACGGACTGGAACAGCAGCACCTGATTGAGCACCGAACCCAAGGCATACCTGCAGTCCTTGTCCCTCAGGGAAGCCTCTATGGCCTCGGAAATTGCACAACCCAGGCTTCCTCCCGTATTAGGATCCTTGGCCAGGATGGCACGCCCGGCTTCAGTGGTGTCGGAAGGGCTGGGAATGATTTTGGCGCCATAGGTCTCTATTACCCCTTTCCTGAAGGGCTTTTGCTCATAGGAAACCTTAACCATATACACCGTCAAATCGATGCCGAAATATGCACAGGCCATGGAAAGTGCGGTTCCCCACTGTCCTGCTCCGGTCTCGGTGGTAAGGGATTTAAGCCCCTGCTTCTTTGCATAGTAAGCCATAGGCGCGGCTGCATTGAGCTTGTGGCTGCCTGAAGTGTTGTTTCCCTCAAATTTAAAGTAAATCTTAGCCGGCGTATCCAGAGCCTTTTCAAGATTATACGCTCTGACCAGAGGTGATGGCCTGAAGGTTCTGTAATATTCCTGCACCTCCTCAGGTATGTCGAAGTACTCTGTAGTGTCATCCATCTCCAGCTTCACCAGCTCTTCGCAGAATATAGGGTACATTTCCTCCGCCGTAAGTGGCTTTAATGTTCCCGGATTAAGAAACGGATCATGCTTCTCCTTCATGTCTGCCCGCAGATTATACCACTGTTTGGGTAACTCCGACTCTGAAAGGTATGTCTTGTAAGGTATCCTCGCCATAATTCTTTCTCCTCTCTTTTTGTTGTTTGTTATGATTTATGTAAATTTTATGATTTTTCAAAACCCATTTGGCATGTTAGTTTTGCATAACCACTTTGGTTTTGTGTAACAAAAAAAGCTTTCATCCTTAAATTTTAAGGACAAAAGCTCTATGACTTCTGCGGTACCACCTAAATTGGCCTAAAAGGCCCCCTTTATCCATACACCATCATGTATGCTCCCCTTATAACAGGTGGAGTACCCGTCAGCCGCTACTTTATCCCGCAATTCAGCATCAATTTCACAGCTGCCCTCGCGAGTCCATTCAACCTGTCTTTCGCTTCCGCAATCCCACCACCTGCAGATCTCTTTGAACGCAGTGTCAGGCATACTTCTCTCGCTCATCGGTTTAACATATTTTTATATATATTATATTCTGATTTTGCATTTGTCAACACCATTTTAAAATTTATCACACCAAATCCGCAAAGACTGCTTTTTTATGCCGCCATGCTGATAAATTTTATTTTAAATTATATAGCCATAATCCGAGTGTCCCTTTGGTCCGCTGCAATGATGCTCGCTTTTTACAGTTTAAATAAGCTTCTCCAGTTCTTCCAGCACCTGAGCGAACACATCCAGAGCATCCTGGACAGGCTTGGGCGTAGAAAGGTCCACTCCGGCTTTCTTTAAAAGCTCCAGAGGATAATCGGAGCCTCCGCTGCTCAAGAATCCTATATACCGTTCCACAGCCGGCTGACCCTCATTAAGTATCTGCTGGGAGATGGATGTGGCTGCTGAGAATCCCGTAGCATACTTGTACACATAAAAGCTGGTGTAAAAATGCGGTATCCTTGCCCATTCCATGGCGATATCTTCGTCCACCGTCACCTCAGGCCCAAAATATTTCATGTTCAAATCATAATATATCTTGGACAGGGATTCTGCTGTCAACGCCTCACCCTGCTCAATCTTTTCATGTATAATCTTCTCGAACTCGGCGAACATGACCTGCCGGAACACTGTACCTCTGAACTCTTCAAGGTAATGATTCAGCAGGTAAGCCTTTTCAGCCTTGCTTTGGGTATTTTTAAGCATATGCTGCATGAGCAGCGATTCGTTGACTGTAGATGCAACCTCCGCTACAAATATCTTGTATTCCGAATATATATACGGCTGAGTTTTGTTGGTATAAAAGGTATGCAGAGCATGCCCCATTTCATGGGCTATCGTAAATACATCATTAATGGTGTCCTGATAGTTCAACAGCACATAAGGATGGGTATTGTAAGCCCCCCAGGAATATGCTCCGCTGGTTTTGCCCTGGTTCTCATACACATCGATCCAGCCCGACTCAAAACCTTCTTTCAGATATCCTACATATTCCCCACCCAAAGGCTGAAGCCCTTGCTCAACCATCTTCAATGCCTCCTCATAAGGCACTTTCTTGCCGGGTTCTTCCACGATGGGCACATACAGATCATACATATGCAGCTCATCCAGCTTCAACGCCTTTTTGCGCAGCCTTAAATACCTGTGAAGCAAAGGTAGGTTCTTGTTTATGGTATCGATCAGGTTATTGTATACATCAACGGAGATGTTGTCGGAATCCAGGGAAGCTTCAAGGCTTGAACCATACTTCCTCACGGAAGAATAAAACCTGTTCTTTTTTACATTGCCTATAAGAGAAGCCGCCAGGGTGTTTTCAAATTTTTTGTAAGAGCTGTAAAGGGCATGGAATGCATCCTGCCGCACCCTTCTGTCTTTATTTTCGAGAAAACTTATATACCTTCCCTTTGTAAGTTCAACCTCTTCTCCGTTTTCATCTTTAATCACCGGGAATTTAATATCGGCATTGTTGAACATTGTGAAAATGTCCCGCGGAGCCCGGGCTATCTCTGAAGAAAGTGCCAGAAGCTCCTCTTCCCGCTCCGAAAGGGTATGATTTTTCTGCCGCAGCAGTTCATCTATATAATGCTTGTATAGCCGCAGATCCTCATTTTTCTCCAAAAAGCCCTTTAATTTCTCCTCCGGTATAGAAATAATCTCAGGCACTATAAAGGAAACCGATGCATACACTTCGGTGGCAAGAGTTGCCGCCCTGTCAGCCAAGGCCTGGTAGAAGCCGTTGGAGTTGTCCTCATCCTTGCGCATCCTCGCATATACAAACACCTTATCGTTCAGCGACAGCATCTCGTCGCACAATTTCAAACACGCCAGTAGTTTTTCATCGCTTTCTCCAAGGGTCCCTCTAAAATTCTTTATCTCTCCCGAGAGAGCTTTTACCTTTTTAAAATCCTCTTCCCACTTTTCGTTGTCTTCATAGATATGTTCCAGTGCCCATTTATATTTAGCATCAATTTCATCACGCTTTGGCAGTGTATTAGTTTTACCAGCCATCTTCATACCTCCTTCAGCCAAATTATGGATTATCCCTATTATATCGGATAACCATCACCCAAGTCAAAGATTTATTATCCTCTGTCGACAAGATTTATAAAACTCCGCTATGGGAATTCCAGTGCCAAATCCTCTCGCCATGAAATCATTGTAGAAACCATACTTCATGAAGCTATGTATATGATTTACCACAATTTATTTTTAATGCAACATCCCTTGCAGCCTGCTTTTTGCATAAATCCCCTGTGACTTGTGAAATTTATTCTGTGGGATGCTAAAGAAATATCCCTGTCTGCTTTTGATTTCTGTCTGCTCTTGCTTCTGTCTGCCTTCACAGCCTTTGTATGGAGCAAGCTTGATCATTTAGGGATTTGGATATTGTGCCCATACCCTTTACAATTTGCAAAAACTCGTTTATCATTGGAACATGACAGGCGGTGCATAACTTTATGAATAAATTTGACCAGTTTTTAAGACACAGACAAAGCCTCCTAATACAATACAAAATGGGGGATATGACTAAAAGCGAATTTATTGAAGAAAATTTCCGGTATATGGAGAGCCTTGATATCAAGCCTTTCACAAAGGTGGATAACATAAAAAAGGCTGTATACAATTACCATTATTATAACACCTATGCCAAGTACTGGCGTTGGATTGCCAATGACCCAAAAAATTCAGATAAGGAACGCCGCAATTACTATGCGGAGTCCATGAATTATTACCATTTAAAAGATAAAACCACCCTTGCCCTGCTTCGGCTGATTGATTTCAACTGTGAGGCATATTACGTCAATGTCAAATCAAAACAATTGAAGGGCAAGCTGATTGAGATTGTCATAAAAGACCCTGATATATTGATGGAAATTGATGCTTTTCATTACCTGGGCGATTCCGATGAAGGGGATTATTTGATTCTTCATACCAAGAGCGCTGCAATTGCCGATGTTTTGAGAGCAGAAGGCCTTTTGGAAAATAAAAAGCAGCAATCCCTGACGGATGATTATATTAACAAGAAATATTAGCAGTAAGCCGGGGAAGCTAAAAACAGAAAATATGTTTGCAATAAGGCACTAAGCCTCAGGAAGTGTTTAACCTACCAAGATGATAGCAAACCCGGATATTTTTCTTTGAATTATACATGAAGAATCTGCCATTTATGAAGAAAGGACGTGATTGCATGAAAATCAGGCGCATCATCGATATCAGCAGAAGCATTTACCCAGGCATGGCCCTATGGCCGGGAGACAAGGATATGGAGATTATAAGGGATCAATCTATAAAGAATGGCGACGGATGCAATGTATCTTCCATAAAGATAGGCTTGCATGCAGGCACTCATGTGGATGCTCCCTATCATTTCATAGATGACGGAATAAAGATAGACTCCCTTGATCTGTCCCGGTTCACCGGATACGCCAAAGTCTTTGAACTCAATGTTGAAAGATGCATAACAGAGAAGGATATCATCTCTTTGCCAATCGAACCTGGCGATGCCGTATTTTTCAAAACCGCAAACAGTTCTATACCTGAGGATGGAATTTTCCGGGAGGATTTCATCTATATAGACAAATCAGCAGCGGATTATCTTGTGGAAAAGAAGGTCAGGACAGTAGGGGTGGATTATCTTTCGGTTGAAGGCTTCCATACAAAAAGCAGCCAGGTGCATACCACCCTTTTGTCAAATAACATCGGTATAGTTGAAGGCCTTATGCTTAAGGATGTGGAGCCAGGGGAGTATTTTTTCTCTTGCCTGCCCCTTAAAATCGATGGCGTAGAAGGTTCCCCGGTCAGAGCAGTTCTGATCGAGGAAGGTTAAGTATCTGTTTTTATTAATTATAAAAGACATTCTTTAAACTATCGTGAAAAAAGGAAAAAAGATTGCCGGCCCAGACATAACATTCAACGATAAAATAGTCAGCCCTGCTTGTCTTAAAACAGGCAGGGCTGATATATTTGATGCATTAATTGCATTAATTGCATTAATTGAATTTATTTTTATTGTGTTTATTGTACTCATTTTTAGTATTAAAGATATTAAAGCTATAAAAACGCTTTATGTCAATCAGGAGGCCTTCTCCTGGGATTTCGCAACCGCTCCCTATTTATCAAAGCATCCTCAGCAGATTATACAGTACCCATGCAGTTTCCGCTCGCGTTATGCCGGCTTTCGGATCCAAATAGGTTCTGCCGTTTCGTATCCTTTCATTTATGATCTTCTCACCCACAAGGGACGACATGCTTGTCAAAGCGTAAGAATCTATGGAATCCCGATCATAATATTTATTCAGCACCGACTCTCCATACCCTGTAAGCGGTTTATCAAGAGCTTTCATTGTCCTGGCAACAATAACGCTCATATCTTGTCTGCTCAGAGGATTTCCCGGATAATAGCGGTTATTTTCATCTCCCGAAACAATTCCCAGTCCCTTCAAAATCAGTATCTCCTTGTAATGCTCAGTTCCTGGGTTTACATCGTCGAAAGCTCCCGCAGTTGCCTTTTCAAGGTCAAAAGCTTTCACTATGATTGCTGCAAACTCTCCTCTGGTTACGATTCCTTCAGGATCAAAACGTTTTTCCTCGCCGACTGCCATTATTTCTCTGGAAACCATGGTCTGTATTGCTCCATATGCCCAGTAGCCGGAATCTACATCGGCAAATTCTTCGCCTTTTCTCGTCGTCACATATATTTCCCTGCTGTATTTTGATTTTCCGTTCTTGTTAAAAGCCCTTATCCTGTAGCAGTATCTTGTTCCCGGTTTTAGGCCGCGATCCAGGTAGGATTCGGCATTTGCACCCGTTTCGCCCACCTTGCTGAAAGTCCTGACGCTGCCCTGTCTCCGTTCTATCTCAAATCCCAGCTCATCATCGGAATTGTCCGTCCATATAAGGCGTACCTCTGTGGAAGATAAAACTTCAATTCTAAATCCGGACGGAGCTTCAGGTATGTCTCCTATGACCACCTCCAGCTCTTCGCTGTATGCGCCTGAGTTATTCACGGAGTTAAAAGCCTTAACCCTGTAAAAATAATGGACATTCTTCGCCAGACCTGTATGGGTAAAGCTCGTCTTACCTGCTCCCAGGGTGGCAATCACGCTCCAGGCACCGTCCATCCCTGTTTTTCTCTCAATTATAAAACCAGTTTCATTGCTGGAATTATCAGTCCATGTCAATCTTATTTGGGAATTCGAATCCACAGTATAATTCAAATTTCCCGGCGCTTTTAAACCTTGAGCATATGCTGCCGCCTCATTAGTGAAAGCAGAAAATATATCCTTTTGAAAAACAGATGCCCGCACTCTGTAATAATATTTTTTACCAGCAAAGACCTCGCTATCTGTATAGCTCTTTACGTTTCTTCCTACCGAATCAATTTTACTCCAAGAACTTGATCCCTCTTCCCTTCTCCATATCTCAAATCCGGTTTCTCTGCCCGAATTATCATCCCAGCTTAAAGCAATTTCCGTAGATGATATACCTGATGCCTTAAGGTTAACGGGTGATTCCAGGTAGGTGCTGGTTACCGCCACCTCATCGGAGTATGCATAGCTGTTTGCAGTCGCTACTGCCTTCACCCTGTATGTATATCTTGTATTTGCATTTACTCCCCAGTCGCTCCAATAGGTGGTGTTGGCCGCCACATATCCTACAGTTGTAAATGTATCTTCACCATCGGCCCTTCTCTCAACATAGTACATGGTTTCATTCTCACAATCGTCCCAATGCAGGGATATACGTGCATTGGTAACAGCATATCCATATAGGTTTTTCGGTCCGTCCATCAAGACATGCGCCCCTATTCCCACATTATTGTTGGGATATGTGCGAGAACTCACCTGAGTTCCTGATACCGCTTTAACCCTGTAATAATAAATTGTATTTGGCTTCAATCCTTCATCGCTATAACTGTTGACATCCTTGCTTACCGTCGCTATGAGCTCCCATTCGCCATCCTTCACCCTTCTTTCAATAGCCGTCTCGTAGCTTTGGGAGTTGGGATAGGTCCATGTCAGGTCAATCCTGGTGGAAGACATAGGGGTAACTTTAAGAGATATGGGCGCCTCAACCGCTGTGGTCGTTGTGGACACTTCAGCAGTATATATATGGGTCATTTTAGATGCATCAATCCAGCGAACCCTGTAAGTATAAACCTTGCCGATTGAAACACTGGAATCGGTATAGCTTGTGGAATTCGCAGGCAAGGATGCAATCTCCTTGAAGTCTTCGGAGTCAACCTTCCTGTCAATTATATAGCCACTTTCATTGTTCAGGTTATCCTCCCAGTCCAACCGTATCTGTGTAGTGTACAATACAGTAAGCTTAAGAGATGAATCTGCCGCTCCATAAGCAGCCTCATGGCCGGTTATGCCTGCTGCGACCACTGTAATCACCAGTATTATTTTTAAGAAATCCTTCCAGTCTATCTTTTTCAAGCCAAACACCGCTATATCCTCCTGTCATATCTGTCGATAAATCATAAATGAAGCAATACGTCTCTCAGACAGAATTATCTGTTTTTACATTCAACTTTTTAAACAAATCCTATATTATTATCGGATAAAATATGTAAAAACTGAAGGTTGGGACTGAGCCGGCCATAAAATTGTTGCATTTTATATATTTACTGCCTTTGAGACAGCAGGATGACATAGTTTTACCACGCAGTTTATTGCTTATAAGCTGTTTAGTGTAAAACCATTATAAATTTGTTTAAGGTATGATTTAATTTTCAAATGGGTATAATTTACATTGATATGAGTTATATAATATGCTTATTATAGGGGTTGACAAATCTCATTTTCTACTCTATAATAATAATTCGTTAGCTCATGCGCCCATAGCTCAGCAGGATAGAGCGTCGGTTTCCTAAACCGCAGGCCGGAGGTTCGAATCCTCTTGGGCGCACCAGTTACATAGTATTTTTAATAAAAAAGGATTGTATTAATCCTTTTTTTATTTTATATTTTTTCGATCCAGTTGTGGGGTTTTTCTTAATTTAGGCTTTATGTCCCATTTTTTTGTATGGAGGTTGTAAGGAGTTTGAAGCCGGCAGATACCAGCTTATCAAAAAAAGAAGGACCTACCCATGAATGGTTTATGAAACAGGCTCTGAAGGAAGCAAAAAAAGCTTACGATAAGGATGAAACACCCGTAGGTGCCGTAATAGTGAAAGGTGACAAAATAATTGCCCGAGGCCACAACCTTAAAGAGTTGAAGCAGGACCCGACTATGCACGCTGAAATATCAGCCCTGCAGAAGGCATCCAAAAAGCTGGGAACATGGCGTTTGAATGACTGCGATATGTATGTGACCTTAGAGCCTTGCACCATGTGCGCCGGCGCCATCCTTCATGCACGGATCAACCGTCTGTTCATCGGCGCTCCCGATCCCAAAGCAGGAGCTGTCGGATCAGTGATAAATGTTTTGGAGGTTGAGCAGTTCAACCACAGGGTTGAAGTGGTGCAGGGAGTTCTTGAGGATGAATGTTCGGATATCTTAAAGAGATTTTTTAGAGAGTTGAGGGCACGAAAATCAAAATAGCCGGTTGAATACAAATTTTACCCTTGCATTTACATTGGATTACCTGTAAAATATATATGCTAAACTTATTTAATGGCCTGATGTCTGGCATATGTTTAATTGAGGTCGTGTCTTGGCCTGTCAAAATAATTTGCCGCATCATTTAATACGGAGAGGTATCGAAGTGGTCATAACGGGGCTGACTCGAAATAATAATTTTGGGGCCGCGCCCATCACAATTTAACACGGAAGAGTATCGAAGCGGTCATAACGGGCCTGACTCGAAATCAGGTGTACGGCAACGTACCGTGGGTTCGAATCCCACCTCTTCCGCCATTTTGAACGCGGTAACCCGCATAAACACTAAGTTTATGTGGGTTTTTTTATGCACTTCTCGTGGCGGAAAAAGAATCCCCTGCCCGAATTGTTATCAATGTTATCCGAATTGTTATCAAAATCTATCCTTTTTATTCCATATGCAAAACGGCGATTTTCAAGAATTGTTGTAAAAATGTTATCAAACTGTGCGGACGGCTATAAAAGCCTATGGGAAAAAACAAGGAAAAACGTGTGATTGCAAAGGAGGCAAAGACCATGAACGAAAGTAACATCAACTATGACGCGCTCATAAACAAGGGCATTCTCACTTCCAAAAATGAAATCAGCCAGGACAAAATAAACCTTATATCCGGAGCCCTGACTTCCCCATTGCTTGAAACCATCTGGACATTCTCAGGCTATGATGCCGGGATTATGGATAGGATTGCGGGCGTCTTTACCCATCTATATAGCGAGGGACGGGAAAGCGAAATGCTGGATATCCTGCGAATTCTATATGGTGTTGCAGGCATGGAATTTCCGGAGGATGTAGATCTGCTGGCAACCCACCCGGAGGCCCGGCAATACTTTCTGTTTTCGTTCCTGTTGGACATGGACGACTGTATGCAGGACTTCATAGCTGAAGAAGCGAGAATATGAAACAAAATTCAGTAAACGGGGGAAATAAGTCTGCCTACTGCAATATGGCAGGCTTTCATTTTCCCCAATTCTCTCCCACTACTTGCTTGGTAGTGCATGTCCCTATAAAAGCAATCTGTAAAACGTCCTAAGCAAATATGTCGAACAGTGAATGCTTTAAAATTGACGCCATATTTAATGCCTACAAGTAATCGCCCTTACAAACCATGTGGAGTGCGTAATAGGAATGCAAAGGAAAGATACTTAGAAATCCTGAGTTTTCAGCACTTTGCGAGATTTATGACTTTCACAACGGATGGCGGCGATTTCAGGAATAAAGTTTTGAGAGATAAAATTGATGTTTCCGTTGTGTTTGACATGGAGTGTGTAAATATGTTTATACAGTACCTTGAGCAGAGTGTTTAGACATGTCTATATTACGCACGCTGTGTGAAGCAAACTTAAGACTGAGCAATGATAAGAGGATGTCAGTTTTTGGCTGGTGTTCTCTTTTTTGTATATAAAATTAGTAATATCAGTAAATACGACATTCCATAAGCAGAAAAACAGTATGTAAAAACAAGTAGAAAAAATAATATTTACTAAGAATAAGATTTTATTTCTTTAATTTAAATGAATCATCTATTACAATTATGGCTTTACAGAATTTTCTACAAGTTAGTTGTTTTTATTTACTCCTTCATGTATACTATTATATGGAAAACTATTCCTCTGCAAGGTGTAAAATGAAATACGTTGCATTGATAGAAACAGCATAAAATTTAATATGTTTATCGCAGGAGTTCAGGCTTTATTCGAGTAAAGATGAATTATTGTAGGGTTCTGTTAGGGTGTGTAATGAGTTATCACAAAAAGAGGTAGTCAAACCTGCAGACGCCAAAAACAAAGTCGAATTATGAGATATATCTATAATTATAAGATGGTAATGCGAGGCGATAATATATGCAATTATCTAAAATACATATTAGTAACTTTAGGAATCTTGATGGAATTGAGATTAGTTTTCATCCAACCAATAATTTTATTGTGGGTGAAAATAATTTGGGAAAATCTAATTTCCTTGACCTATTAAACATTCTTTTCAACTATAATAGTTTTCGAGAAACTGATTTTTTTGATGTAAACAATCCAGTAGAAATAAAGTTTACCTTATCTTTATCTAAAACTGAAAAAGGTTTGTTTGATGATTTATTTGATCCTACTAATAGCGATAAAATAAACATAGTGGCTTCACAAGATACGATTGATGACAATATTGTCTTCAAACATCAGGAGACAAATACTGTAATACCAAATAATTTAATAAAATGTGTAAATTATATAAATTACGATTCTCTCAGGACACCTAATAATGAGTTGAATTTCGATAAGAATAAGGGCGTCGGTAAATTTTTGGGACACTTAATTTCTAAATACCTTGAGATTGAAGGAATTGAAGATATTGATTTTATAGACTCACACAAGCTTAAAGAGCTATTAGAATATATAAATGGAAATTTGAAGAAGATAAAAGCTTTTGAAGATTTTTCTATTAATGCTGGCTTAGATAGTGACTCAAAATATGTGCTTGCAAAAGTTATCACGCTATCTGACTCTAACAATTTTTCTTTACAAAATGTAGGTTGCGGTATTCAGTTTCTTTCCCTTATTACTCTCACAATTCTTGAAAGAATTTTAAACATGAATAAAACCAGGCTAGCTAAAGCTATAATGCAAGATAAAGATGGAAACAATTGTATGCCTATTATACTTGGATTAGATGAGCCCGAAATTCATCTTCATCCATATATGCAAAGATCATTAGTAAAGTACCTCATAAAAATTATTGAGAATAAAGATAAAAATTTTAGTGAATTAATAAAAGACATTTTTAGCATAGATCAATTGATGGGACAAGTTATCATCTCTACCCATTCTCCTAATATTATATTGAATGATTATAAGCAAATTATCAGGTTTTATAAGGATTGTATGGGTGGATTGACTGTTAAAAGTGGATTTGAAATTAACTTGCCGGATAGAATTGAAAAACACTTACTTGCCCAATTTCCTTATATCAAAGAAGCTTTTTTTGCTAAATGTGCTGTTGTAGTAGAAGGCGAGTCTGAATTAAGTTGTATACCAATATTTGGAGAAAAAATAGAAATTGATTTCGATGAGCATGGAATTAGCATAATTAAAGCTTCAGCGGCTGGTTCAATAATACCTATTATGGAACTGTTAAAATCCTTTGGTGTGCAGAGTGTTGGTATTATCGATAAGGATGAGTATAAAAGGACTTATACAGATCTCTATCACACAGAAAATAAAAACTTTGAAGATGATATAGTAAACATTTTAATTTCAAAGGGAAAAATTCAAGTTTTGAAGGATATCGTTTGTGAGTATGATAGCAAAGGTCTTGATAGAGAACTCTATGAAGATGCTTTGAACAAATGCATTGATTCATACTGTCTTTCAATACCGAAAGTAACAAAAGGATATAAGTTTTCAGATATTAATGATACGGATACTGATATGGTCAGACTTCTTTACTTAACGTGGTTAAATATAAATAAGAACTGTGTTTTAGGTAGAATAATTGGTAATTCAATTTCAAAGGACGACATTCCTTCCGTCTACACAGATGCAATTAAAAGAGCAAAGGAGCTATCGGAAAATGTTGGATGAAACAGTAAGACAACAAATAGAAAATAGAATAAAAGTTCTTCATTGTGGTGATGAAAAGCAACTTGAAGTAATTTTCTCTGATGCACAAAGGCTATTAGTTGAGGCTCCTGCCGGATATGGCAAGACAAAAACTATGATAAGCAAGATAGCTTATATGCTTGCCTGTAATGAGTTACCAAATCCTAAGAAAATTCTTGCATTAACTTTCAGTGTTAATGCAGCATATAAAATAAAGAAAGATGTTGCAGAGCAACTTCCTTCAATGATAAGTTTGAAAAATTTTTATCCTGTAAAAGTCAATGAAAAGGTCTATATTTCCAATTATCATGGATTCTCAAGACACATTCTTAAATTATATGGGTACTTAATTCATGAAAATTTAAGAAATATAGATATTTTAAGGTCGGTTGATGATAGTGATGTAAAGACTTTATATGAGTTAAATATAGGGCTTGATGTAACAGAGGCTGAAGAAATTTCAAACTTTAATCTAGCCGTAAAAAATATTGATGCTGAGTACATAAAAGCAAATTGGAATAAATATGTCGAAAAAATAAAAACTAAGTTCTTGTCTAACAGTCTAGTTCCGTATAATGCTATTTTGATTTTAGCAATTGAGCTTTTAAGTAGTTATGAGAGTATAAAAAGTTTTTATCAAAATTACTTTCCTGTAATTATTATTGATGAATTTCAAGATACAAATATCTTAAGCTGGAAATTATTAACGCTTTTAATCTCTGATAATTCTAAAATTATATTTATGGGAGATTCTTTACAAAGAATATATGGGTTTATTGGAGCAATACCTAATTTAATGGCAAGAGTTGAAAAAATGCTTGATATGAAGAGAATTGAATTAGCAAAAAACTACAGGTTTAAAGATAATCCTGAAATGCTCCTTTTAGACAGAAACATAAGGTTAAATGCGGAAAATATAATGAATCCGCCTATTGTTGGGAACGCAAAAATTCCATTTGTCATTAAGGATAGTCAGGAAGATGAAGTCAATTGGATTTGCAGCAAAATCAAAGAATTACTAAGTGCTGATGCAAATATAAAGATAGCTGTTTTGGTCAAACAAAGAAGCAAAAACGTTGATATGTTAATTTCAGAGCTGCAGAATCAAGGTATAGATTATTTCTTTGGTTTATTTAAAGATGATGATCCAGAATATCTATATTTTCATAGGGTATGTTCACATGAATTAAGTGAATATCTTAAGAATGATATTGGCAGGAGAATCTCGAAAATCACATTAAGCAAATTGTATATAAAAATTAAAGAACATTTTAAAGACAAAAAAACTGCAACTATTGAATCTTTATTAGTTCTTTTAAAAGTATTCTTGGATAAAATAGTTGATGAGTATTCTTTTTTAAGTATTGAAGATAAGATAACTTTCATGAGAGATACCTTTGAGAATAATGTTTTGAAACAGCATATGGAGAACATAAGCAAGAATGTAATTCTTTCCACAATACATGGAGCAAAAGGACTAGAATGGGCTTACGTTATTATGCCAGACATGGAACAGTATGTATTCCCAAACTATTATAGCCTTTGTGGAATGTGTAGTTTTGATATTAGAACAATGCAAGGCATCAAGTGTATTTTAACAAATCCTAAAAAGGTAGAAGAGAAATTCCTAGAAGAGTTGAGTGTTTTTTATGTCGGTGTATCGAGGGCAAGAAAGCAAGTGTTTTTCTCTTCAAGCAAGGAAAGAATTGATTATCAAGGTAATTCAAAAAGAACGTATATAAGTTGTATGTTGAATCGACCAGGAATAGAATATAGTGCTTAGTTATAAGACGCTCTAGGTGGTAGTACAATTCCAGGTATTTTGCTGTAAGCTTGAAGCAGATAAATATGTAAATTACTCGACAATAATGTTTCCGCCAAGGGAGTATCAGCTTTAGGCAGCATTATTTTTGTTCGCTCAGCATGTCATATTACGCAGTGTGAAGCAAATTTAAGACTGGGTAATGATGAGAGAATGTCGATTTTATCCGGTGTTCTCTTTTTATATACAAATTATATACAAAATAAGTTAGGAAGCCGTTTGCTTATAACATAAAAAGCAAGCGGCTTTTTGTATGAAAGGAGGAAATTTAAGTGTCAAAAGTAATCGCCCTTGCCAATCAGAAAGGCGGCACAGGGAAAACAACGACGGCGGTCAATCTTGGTATCGGTCTTGCTAAGCAAGGTAATAAGGTACTGCTGGTGGATGCGGATGCACAGGGAAACCTGACGGATTCATTGGGCTATCAGGAGCCGGACAATCTGCCTGTTTCGCTGGCTACCGTCCTGACCAAAATCATGATGGAGGAGCCATATGAGCCTGATGAGGGTATCCTTCACCATCCGGAAGGCGTTGACCTGATGCCGGGCAACATTGAGCTGTCCGCCATTGAGGTATCGCTGGTCAACACCATGAGCCGGGAAACGATACTGCGCACATATATCAACACGGTCAAAGACAAATATGATTATGTGCTGATCGACTGTATGCCCTCTCTTGGCATGATGACCATCAATGCCCTTGCCGCC
>ENA-OWPA01000248-OWPA01000248.1-bioreactor-metagenome-genome-assembly--contig:-NODE-248-length-92884-cov-57.032088_pt1 | contig 92884 bp, 98 predicted proteins | sample MGYA00238139_ERZ651803 | MGnify/ENA primary metagenome ERZ651803 (study PRJEB26909, sample SAMN07631231) | bioreactor metagenome | isolation source: Switchgrass digestor | place: USA: Dartmouth... | reverse complement strand
TCTATGATGATCATCTGCCAACAATACATATGCTACTTCATTTTACTTGGTTCAACCCCAACATTTGACGTAGAGCCATAAAAAACCATAGTACAAAAAAGAGGCCTCGCACCACGGGCCTCTTTTTCTAGTTTTCCTGATGAATGTTCAGCCGTTAACCTTGTCTTTAAGCGCCTTACCTGCTTTGAAAACAGGGGCCTTGGAAGCAGGGATAGTGATTTCTTCCTTGGTCTGAGGGTTGCGGCCCTTCCTTGCAGCCCTTGCTTTCACCTCAAAGGTACCGAATCCGACAAGAACAACCTTTTCCTGCTTGGACAATGCTTCTTCAACAACTGACATGAAAGCGTCGATAGCAGCCTCGCTATCCTTCTTGGTAAGACCGGATTTCTGTGCTACAGCGCTTATGAGTTCAGCCTTATTCATTAGGAATTACCTCCTGCACAAAATTTCGTCAATCATTTTATAACGCGTTCTTAATAAAGTCAAGGATTTATGCACGTTTCCCAAAAAGGTGAGGACCAAAGGCCCATATAGAGCCGAAAAACATCAGGTTTCAAATGGTGAAAATACGGTTGTTCCGCAGGTTTCAGGTGTGATCCTGCGACCGGCAGGGTATGTCAGGAAATGTTGCCGAAAAGCCCTGCGTTTGATAATCCCCGAAAAAAATTATATAATGGATTCGGCAAAGGGATTTTCCGGTCTTTATCAAGCGTTTTAGGTCGCAAACGGATCATTTATGCGGAGGGCTTGGCATATGTCTGTATTGTATTATTATGTGCCGGCGGACAGCGTGCGCGACATCATCGATTGCGGCATCAAGCTATCCCAGTGGTATGACCGGGAACTGGATTTTGGTGAGCCGCGTGGGCGCCGTAAGGTTCTGCGCGCCCTTATCAATCCCTGGGATGAGCCTGACAAGTCCAGGGACAAGTCTTATTGCTGCTTAAGGCTTGATCTGGACCCGAAAGAATGCCGGGTGGGCGATGCCGATCTCTTCCGGATGGGCCTTTCAGAGCCCTCCCTGATGGAGCGCTATTTAAGGACGTTGGTTCCGCTCTCCGATTATCGTTTCGGCACGTTCCGAAGCCCCGAATGCCTTGTCTTTACTTCCATTCTGCCTGAGCAGATTGAATTGACCGGAAAAGTGCAGGACACACCTGTCCTGTTTGAAAACTCGGAGGCTTTGTACCTGGGCAACCTCCTTGAGAAGTTTGAGCAGCAGTGTCAGGATTCCGGAAACACGCTGATCTATGCGTATTGTCGTTATCTTGAGTCCTTGGGAAGCATGCGCCGTATAGAAAACAGGGATCTGGGGATTTCGGTCTTCCTGGAACCGGATACCGATGCCTACTTCATCACCAGAACCCCTTGATGACGGAGGAATTTTTATCGACAAGAAGCAAAGAAAAAACAACGAACCTGTCCATAACAGCGATATTCTTGCCCTGCTTGCTTCCGCCGGAGACGGCTATGTTTCGGGGGAGCAGCTCAGTCGGTCGCTGAATATTTCCAGAACAGCCGTATGGAAGCGGATTGCCACCCTGAAGAAGGAGGGATATCTCATCGACGCTTCCACAAGGAAGGGGTATCGCCTGCTTTCCCATAAAACCTGTTACGGAAAATCGGGCATACAGAGCCTTCTCAATACAAAGTTTCTGGGACGGGAGCTGCATTTCCGACAGTCTGTTGAATCAACCAACAATGTTTTAAAAAACCTTGCCAACTCCGGTGCGGTCCACGGAACGGCCGTCATTGCCAATGAGCAGACAAAAGGCCGGGGGCGGCTCGGACGGGAATGGGCATCGACGGCTGACAAGGGCATATGGATGTCCATCCTGCTGCGGCCGGATATCCACCCGAACAGGGTCCAGTCTGTCACGCTGGCTGCAGCCGTTGCAGTATGCCGGGCTATTGAGCCCGTTCTTGAAGAAAAACCCGGCATAAAATGGCCGAATGATATTTTAATTGCAGGAAAAAAGGTATGCGGCATCCTGACGGAACTTTCGGCCGAGGCGGAGAAGGTCTCCTGGGTGATCGTGGGTATTGGTCTCAACACCCATTTTGCGCCCGACGATTTTCCGGAGGAATTGCGGGACAAAGCCACATCCCTCATCCAGCACCTGAAGCGGGGAACGGTGTTGGATCGAACCCGTTTGGCCGCTGAAATCCTCAACCGGCTTGAGCCGGTCTATGAAGACTTCATCAGGAACGGTCCCGAATCCATGCTCAGGGAATGGAGGGAACGCTCCGTTACCCTTGGGCGGATGATCGAACTGATTCATGGGCAGGAAACCTTGCGCGCACTGGCTTTGGATGTGGGGGAGGACGGCCGGCTGGTGGTGCGGTTGGAGGATGGCAGCACCCGCGAAGTCTTTTCAGGCGAGATCAGCCTCCGATATGATTGAACATCCATAAAAAAGCGGATAACGGGGGCTTCACCCTTTCGAGGAATTGTTGTATGATAATGTGGATTAGCTTTGACATAAGCCCCGGAACACGACTTGGAATGGGAGGTATTTATGGAAAACCAGAACAACCAGAATAAGGCCAGTGAGAATCAGAACAACCGCAAACCGGACAACAGGGGAAACAGTCAGAGCAAGGTTCAGAACAACGGCCAGGATAAAAAGGTCTCCATCCGGATTGGCGGCAATAAGAATCGCGGCCAGAACAACGGACAGATTGCCGCAGCAAAGGGCAAGGAAGCTCAAAAAACCAATGACAAGGCTGCCCAGGACAACCAGGCGAAGGAGAAGGCGGAGCATCGCTATGGTCAGCAGGGCAGGTTCGGAAGAAACAACAGCCGGTCCCATCACGAGTCACTTAACCGATCTGCCAGGACAAAGAGGGAAGAGACCTTGGATGATATTCGGGCCGATATCGAGCAGATTGAGAAGGATATCCAATTTGAAATCAAGCAAATCAGAAGTATCAAGCTTGGCCTTTAGGGGAATGCCATCCCGGGTTTCAGCGTGGAGGAATTTGCGGTATGCTTCTTGCCATTGATGTTGGAAATACCTATACAGCCATCGGAGTCTTTCAGGGCCGGACGCTCATCGGGCATTGGCGCATGTCCACCAGCAAGGAACGCACTTCTGACGAGATCGGCATGTTCCTGCTATCCGTGCTGAAGCATGCCGGGCTTGGGCCGGAATTGCTTTCGGATGTGATCATGTGCACCGTTGCGCCTCCTGTCACGCATGCCATGTCCAGCGCCATTGTCAAGTACATGGACAAAAAGCCCATTCTGGTTGAGCCGGGCATTAAGACGGGTATCAACATCAAATATGAGAACCCGCGTGAGGTCGGGGCGGACAAGATTGCCAATGCGGCCGCCGCCATAAAGCGTTACGGCGGTCCCGTCATCATCGTTGATTTTGGCACGGCCACCACCTTTTGTGCCGTCAATTCCAAACGGGACTACCTTGGCGGCGTGATCTGCCCGGGCATGAAGATTTCTGCCGAAGCCCTTTTTGAAAAGGCTTCCAAGCTTCCGCGGATCGAGATTCTGAAACCGAAGCATGTTATCGGAAGAAACGTTGTCACCAGTATGCAGTCCGGTATCGTCCATGGTTATGTGGGACAGGTGGATCATATCGTCAGCTTGATGAAACAGGAAATAGGCGAAGAAGGTGTAAAGGTTGTGGCAACAGGGGGTATGGCCAGGCTCATCGCATCGGAATCAAGGACCATTGACGAAGTGAATCCATTCCTGACGCTGGAAGGTCTTCAGGTGATCTATGAGCTGAATTATCCCGGCTGAACCTATATAACACAATCAAAACTAAAGAATAGAAGAGAAATCACAAGCAATGGCGAGATATTTTTTAATAATGAAGAATAATTGCTGGTATCCAATGGAATTCTAAAATTATGGTTGTTTGATCCATGTAGTGAAATTGTTTAATATTGTATTAGCACTCAACGGGGTTGAGTGCTAACAAGTTTATAGCCCGTTCACTTGATTCGGGAAAAAATACAAGGAGGGTGAATACATGAACATCAAACCACTGGCAGACAGAGTTGTCATCAAGATGCTCGAAGCCGAAGAAACCACAAAGAGTGGCATTGTTCTGCCCGGTTCAGCCAAGGAGAAACCCCAGGTAGCCGAAGTGAAGGCTGTCGGACCCGGCACTGATGAGGTCAAGATGGAAGTGAAGGTTGGAGATAAGGTTCTCATCAGCAAGTATGCCGGAACCGAAGTGAAGATTGATGGCGAAGAATATACCATTGTCAAGCAGGGTGACATCCTTGCGATAGTGGAATAAAGAGGAGGCGGGAATAATGGCAAAAGACATCAAGTTCGGTGAAGAAGCAAGAAAAGCGTTAGAAGCAGGAGTCAACAAACTGGCCAACACAGTAAAAATCACGTTAGGTCCCAAGGGAAGAAACGTCGTATTGGACAAGAAATTCGGATCCCCGCTCATTACCAATGACGGTGTTACCATCGCAAAGGAAATCGAACTGGAAGATCCCTTTGAAAACATGGGAGCCCAGTTGGTTAAGGAAGTAGCCACAAAGACCAACGATGTGGCCGGTGACGGTACCACAACCGCTACCGTACTTGCCCAGGCCATGATACGGGAAGGCCTGAAAAACGTGGCTGCCGGCGCTAACCCCATGATTCTCAAGAGAGGTATCCAGAAGGCAGTGGATGCTGCCGTTGCAGGTATACAGGAAATTTCCCAGAAGGTTAAAGGCAAGAAAGACATTGCCCGCGTCGCTTCCATTTCCGCTAATGATGACACTATCGGCGAATTGATAGCGGAAGCCATGGAGAAGGTGTCCAATGACGGCGTTATCACCGTTGAGGAATCCAAGACCATGGGGACCAACCTGGAAGTTGTTGAGGGTATGCAGTTCGATCGCGGTTATGTTTCCGCATACATGGTCACCGATACCGAGAAGATGGAAGCTGTGATGGAAGAGCCCTACATCCTCATTACCGACAAGAAGCTTTCCAATGTTCAGGAACTTCTGCCCATCCTGGAGCAGATCGTTCAGCAGGGCAAGAAGCTGGTTATCATTGCCGAGGATGTAGAAGGCGAAGCTCTGTCCACGCTGATCGTCAACAAGCTCCGCGGCACCTTCACCAGCGTTGCTGTCAAGGCTCCCGGCTTTGGCGACAGAAGGAAGGCTATGCTTGAGGATATCGCCATCCTGACCGGCGGACAGGTCATCACCCAGGAGGTTGGCCTTGACCTCAAGGAAGCCAAGCTCTCCATGCTCGGCCGCGCGGAGAAGGTTGTTGTTCAGAAGGAGAACACCATTATTGTCGGCGGCAAGGGCGACCAGAAGAAGATTAAGGACAGGATTGCCTCCATTAAGGCCCAAATTGAGGAAACAACCTCCGACTTTGACAGGGAGAAGCTCCAGGAAAGGCTTGCCAAGCTTGCCGGCGGCGTAGCCGTTATCCAGGTGGGTGCAGCTACCGAAACCGAGATGAAGGAGAAGAAGCTGCGCATCGAGGACGCATTGGCCGCAACCAGGGCTGCTGTTGAAGAAGGCATTGTTTCCGGCGGCGGTACAGCTTTCATCAACGTTCAGCCTAAGGTCAAGAAGCTGCTGGACACCCTGTCCGGCGATGAGAAGACCGGCGCCCAGATCGTTCTGAGGGCCCTGGAGGAACCCATCCGGCAGATCGCTGCCAACGCAGGGCTTGAAGGTTCGGTTATCCTCGAAAAGGTGCGCAGCAGCGAGCCCGGCATTGGCTTTGACGCCCTCAATGAGCAGTATGTCAACATGATCGAGGCCGGTATCGTCGATCCCGCCAAGGTTACACGTTCTGCTCTCCAGAACGCCGCTTCTATTGCATCCATGGTTCTGACCACCGAGAGCCTTGTAGCCGACAAGCCTGAAAAGCCCGATCCGGCTGCCGCAGGCATGGGTGGCGGAATGCCCGGCATGATGTAATCAGTTAAGCTATTTGTTACAGATATAATCTCCGGTAAAGAGTTTACCAGGGAAACGCCCGTCCGGAATGCTCCGGCAGGCGTTTCCCTTTTTCCGACACCTTGCAGCAAAAAACTAAAAGGCTTATAATAAATAGCAAATTGAATAGTGCATGGCGGTGCATGAAAATGCCTGCGCCTATGCAGAGGGAAGCGGGTGAAAAGCCCGCACTGTCCCAGCAACCGTGAAGCTGACAAAGACGGCGTATGCCACTGGATCGCTGATCTGGGAAGGTGCCGTTTGCGGATGAAGCCAAGTCGGGAGACCTGCCGCCATGTTTGGTTTCTTCTGGGTAAAGAGCAAGCTCTGAAAGGCTTGTTTGATGGATTGTGCGCACGATCCTGCCCGCTTGAAGAAAGCGGGTTTTTTGTTGAATAGGCCTTACCTTGAAGAAACACCTGTTTAAAGAGTCAAATCTTTGGAGGTGTTTTTTTCATGAGAAAAATCCTGTCGCTGGTCATGATTGCTGTGTTGATCTTAGCCTCTGCGGGCTGCGGCGAGGGCTCTGCCGGAAGTCAGGGCATTAAGCTCGTCGACAGCAGAGGTGTTGAGATAACCCTGGAATCTGCACCCCGTTCCATTGTTTCCTTAAGCCCGGCCAACACGGAGATCCTTTATGCCCTTGGCGCCGGGGATCAAATCATCGCCGTGAGCGAATACTGCAACTACCCCGAGGAAGCATTAAGCAAACGGCAGCTTCCCACCGGCGAGAAGCTGAGTGTGGAGGCTTTGGTCGCTTTAAAGCCGGATATGGTGATCATGAGCAAAATGAATGCCATGGAGGACCAAATTGCCCAGATGGAACAAGCGGGGATCAAGGTGGTTGTTACAGAAGCCAACAGCCTGGATGAGACCTATGCCATGATCAGGCTGGTGGGACAAGCCATTGGCAAGGGAAAAGAAGCCGACGAGCTGGTGGCAGGCATGCAGGACAGTTTTGCGGCCCTGAAAAAGAAGGCTGAAGGAAGGAAGCCCAAGAGCGTGTACATCGAGGTATCCCCTCTCCAGTACGGCCTGTGGTCCTGCGGCAAGGGAACGTTTGTACAGGAGCTCCTGGACATCGTTGGGGCAAAGAATATCTTTGATGATGTAACGGGATGGAGCGCCGTTTCGGAAGAGCAGGTTATCGAAAGGAATCCGGATATCATCGTCACCACGCTAAGCCCATTAACCGGAATTGAAGACCCCGTGGGTGAGATCATGGGTCGTTCCAACTGGTCGGAAATCACCGCCGTAAAGGAAGGCCGGGTTTATATGCTGGACGCGGACATGCTGAGCAGACCCGGGCCCAGGCTGGTGGATGCTGCCAAGGAACTGCTGGAAATCACGGAATAACATCATCGACTATGGGTTCTATGACGGACCGTTCGCTTAAGATGACCATAAGGGGGAAGTTTTTTTGACGGAAACAAGAGGCAGGCTCGTGAAAAAGGCAAGGAGCCTGTTGGTTTATCCGTTAAGCTGCATACTGTTCATAGGCGTTTTGTTCATCGCCGTTTCCCTGGGAAGTGTCCCGGTATCCCTGTCCGATGCCTGGAACATCCTGATTGGCTATCTTTTCGGGATAGGAGACATGGCAGGGATACGGAGCGGTACGGTAACCATTATCGCCATGGTACGCCTCCCGCGTGTCCTTCTGGCCGCCATGACCGGCGGCGCCCTGTCCCTGGCGGGAGCCGTGATGCAAAGCCTGTTGAAGAATCCCCTGGCGGATGGTTCAACCCTGGGTGTCTCTTCGGGCGGAGCGCTGGGCGCCGTACTGTCCATTGTACTGGGCCTGCGCCTCAGCGTTTTCCCCGAGTTGGGGCTGGCCTTAAGCAGCGTTACCGCTTCCTTCCTGTCGTTGATTCTGATCCTGGCACTGACCTACAAGATTGACCGAAGCCTTTCCACGAACACCATCATCCTGACCGGCGTGATCTTTTCCATGCTGGCGGGGAGCATCACCAGCCTCCTGGTTATGCTTTCGGGAGACAGCCTGAAACAGGTGGTGTTCTGGTCCATGGGGTCCTTTTCAGGAAAGGGTTGGGAACATGTGGCGTTAATGGCGCCTGTCTTCATCCTCGGCAGCCTCGCCATGATCGTTTTCTCAAAAGAGCTCAACGCCTTTTCCCTGGGCGAGGAGCAGGCGCGCTATATCGGCGTGGACACCAGAACCGTCAAACTGGTTTTGTTGATCCTGACAGCCTGCCTCATCGGCGTTTCGGTTTCGGTCAGCGGTACCATAGGCTTTGTGGGCCTTGTGGTGCCTCATATCACCAGGATGATCACGGGGCCGGATCATAGAAAGCTTTTGCCCGCGACCCTGATCTTCGGCGGGATCTTCATGGTCCTGACCGATCTGCTGTCGAGGACGCTGCTAAGCCCGGAAGAGTTTCCGGTGGGGGTTGTAACCTCTTTTGCCGGCGCGGTGATTTTCATCATCATATTCTATCGCTACAACAAACGACCGGGCAGTAAGGCATGGCCGGGGTAAGCCTGCGCCATAAGCTTCTGGAAAGGATGGACCGGGAATAGAACATGCTGGAGATTCAGGATCTGAGCGTTCAACTGAACCATAAAACCATTGTGGAAGGTGTTTCCTTCCATGTGAGTGAAAACGACTTTTTCATGCTGGTGGGGCCCAACGGTGCCGGGAAAACCACCTTGATCAAGGCCATCATGCGCATCCACAAATACCGTGGAAAGGTGCTCCTGAACGGGCGTGACATCCTGTCCATCCGTCCCAGGACCCTGGCTTCCCTTGTAGGGGTGCTGGCCCAGGAACATCAGCCCCAGTTTCCTCACACGGTCTATGAAGTGGTCAGCCTGGGCCGGTATGCCCACATGAAGGGACTGTTCGGCACGCTGGGGCGGGAGGATAAGGACAAAATTCAAAAGGCACTTGTCATGACCGGCCTGGAACAAATGGCGGACCGGTCGGTGCTGACCCTCTCAGGCGGCGAGCTGCAGAGGGTTTACCTGGCACAGGTCCTGGCACAGGATCCAAGCCTTCTCATCCTGGATGAGCCGGCTAATCATCTGGATATCAAGTATCAGATTTCCCTCTTTGATATTATCAAGGAATGGTCCAGGACCCCGGGCAAAGCGGTGCTGGCGGTGGTCCACGATCTCAACACCGCTTTACGCTATGGAACCCGGGCGCTTCTCATGCATCAGGGAAAGGCCTATGCTCAGGGAGAAGTCCGCCAGGTATTCAACCGGGAGAATCTGAAAGCCATCTACTCGGTGGATGTGGCCCAATGGATGGCGGATCTCCTTAGGCAATGGACATGAACCGGGAAAACGCTATATCCCTTCGAACAAAGCTTCGCCGTTGGTCTTGATGACATTGGCGTACCACCAGGCGGAGTCCTTGATGGTTCGCTTCTGGGTTTCAAAATCCACGTAAACCAGGCCGAAACGCCTGTCATAGCCTTCAGCCCACTCGAAATTGTCCAGGATGGACCACTGGAAATAGCCTTTCACATTCACGCCGTCGGCGATGGCGCGATCCAGTTCCAGGAGATACCGGCGCAGGTAATCAATCCGCTGGGGGTCGTGGACCTTGCCATCCAAAGAAACCCAGTCCTGGTTGGCGATCCCGTTTTCAGTGATATAGATGGGAAGCCTGTAACGCTCATAATAGAAACGCGGTCCCCAGTAGAGGCTCTTCGGCGTGACCGGCCACCCGTTATGCGCCTTGGGCATGCCTGTTTTGTAAGGAACGTCTTTCGGCAGCCCGTCCGGGCCTTTGCGTACCTGCGGGGAGGTGTAGATGTTGAGTCCCAGAAAATCAATGGGCTGTGCCATGGTCTCAAGATCCTCGGAACGGATCTCCGGGACCAGATCCCCGAAGGTCTGGTAATAACCTTCCGGATACTTTCCAAGGAGCATGGGATCAAACCAGAGACCGGCGCTCCACAGTCCCCCGGATATGCCGTGAAAGCCAAAGATGGCCTGCCTGGCCGCTTCAATATCTTCCGGGGACTGGGTGCAGGGGATGGAAGTGCTGCCCACCATGGCAAGCCCGATGCGGGGCTTGGTCTTTGCGCTGCTGCGAATGATCTTCACCGATTCCCCGTGAGCGATAAAAACATGGTGCGCCATGGCCAGGATGTCCTTTACCGGCATTTTGAGGCCCGGCGCATGGGTGCCGTTATAATGTCCCAGCACTAAAAAGCACTGAGGTTCATTAAGGGTGATCCAGTTCCGTACCCTGTCGGACAGCTTGTCCACGATGACCTGCGTGTACTCGGCAAACCATTTGGGGCTGTCTGGGCTGAGCCATCCGCCCTTCTCCTGGAGCGCCTGCGGATATTCCCAGTGGAACAGTGTGACATAGGGCGTAATGTTTTTGGCCAACAGGGTGTCTATCAGTCGGTCATAAAAATCAAGACCGTCTGCGTAAACCTTTCCGATGCCGTCCGGAATCACCCGCGGCCAATTGATGGACAGCCGGTAAACCGGATATCCCAGTTCCGACATGATGGAAACATCTTCCTCATAGCGATGGAAATGGTCACAGGCTGTATCCCCTGTGTCGTGATTGGCGATCGCGCCTTCTTTTTTGACAAACTCATCCCAGACGCTCGGGCCCTTCAGGCCTTCATAGGCTGCGCCCTCTATCTGGTAGGATGCTGCGGCAACTCCCCATACAAAATCGGGGGGAAAATGTGAGCGTGACATGCAATCTCCACCTTGTATCAAATTATTACTTTTAGTATACTGGATTCACCATTATTTGTTAAATAAAAATCTTTGTTATTCTATCGAAATCTTCTCATGATGTGGTGACAGTCATGCAGGTTGTACCCATTGATTTCAGTCAGATTGTTCCCCGCGTATTGAAAGCTTATTACTATTCGGACGGCAAAAAATACGGGAAGCGCTTCGAACTCAAGGAAAGATCCATTTATGACTATGAGATCGAGTTGATCACCTTCAGTGCGGGCGGGATGTACATAGACAAAGTGTATTATCCCGTTGCCAAAGGGGATATCATTTTCCGCAAACCCGGCCAGACTACCAAGGCCGTTCTGCCCTATACCTGCTATGCGGTCATCCTGGATATTATGGACAATACCGGAAAGGATTCGGCCGCATACGACTTTAACAAACCGCAGGCATACCAGCAGCTTTACACCTGCCCCGCCCTTGATCGCATTCCTCCCATTATCAAGGCGACGGCATTTGAGCAATATTCGGTGCTTTTTGATGCGATATTGAAGGAATACATCAATCCCGGTCCTGAATCGGAGACGCTCCTGAAGGGTTATTGCCTGGAGCTTCTGTGCAGAATATCCAGGGAAGCGATCCGCCCGGAAGGCTGCCGGGGAGCCGGTTCGGCGTATCGAACCATCATCAGGCACGTTACCGAGTATGTGGAGCAAAATATATCGAAAAAAATCCTATTAAAGGATTTGGCCGCGGTGGCCGGGATGAGCCCCAATTATTTCCACCGGGTGTTCACCAAAACCATGGGAATGACGCCCAACGCTTTTATCATATCCAAAAAAATGAGCAAGGCCAGGGAACTTCTGGCCACCACCGGTGATACCATCGCGACCATTTCAGAAAAATGCGGGTTTGACAATGTAGCTTATTTTTCCTATGTTTTCAGGCGTTATTCAGGCATAACGCCCAGCGCCTTCAGGATAGCCTATTCCTATCCTGTCGGACAGGACTGATAATATTTATGTGAAGGTGGCGATGGTATGTCGGAACACTATTATACGGAGAAACCGCAATCAGAAATTAAGGAATCCCGATTCGACTGGCGGATTGCCGGAAATATCCTCACATTTGTGTCGGTAAGCGGCGTATTTGCCTTTGGCAACAGGGTGGATAAGGCATCCGAACTGTTGATTGCCAATTTCAAGCCATCGGGCGCGCATCCCTCCGTCCTGGACGTGGGCTGCGGCTATGGGCCCATAGCCCTGTTCATCAAGGCGCGGTATCCCCATCTGGATGTAACCGCCCTGGACATCAACGAGCGGGCTGTGGCTTATACCGCAAAAAACGCGGAACTCAACAACCTCCATGTACGCGTCCTGAAAAGCGATCTGTACAGCGCCATAGGGGAGCGGCAATATGGTGACATCGTGTCCAATCCCCCCCTGGCGGCGGGCAAGGCTGTGACCTTTCGTCTGATACAGGAAGCGGCCCTGCACCTCGTTCCGGGAGGAGCCCTCCAGCTCGTGGCCTATCACAACAAGGGCGGCGAGACGCTGAAAAAGATGATGAAGGAAACCTTTGGCAATGCGGAGGATGTGGTGAAAAGCGGCGGCATCCGGGTGTACCGTTCGGTGAAAACGTCCTGATCCGGATCTGCCGGACGGGGCTGTCTAAGGCCGATAAATCCTGCTTGACAATAAAATATGTGCGATGATACAATATTTTAGCGTGCGAACGTGCCCGTTTGCATGCTTTTGTGTTGTTGCCAATTTTATCCCAATCCGGAGGCGTAAAACATGCTTGATGGCTTAAAACGCAGGAACAGGGTTGTCGGCATCAAGGAAACCCGAAAAGCGGCTGAGGAGAACAGGCTGGAATGCCTGATTGTCGCAAGCGATGCTGATTTGCGTGTGGTCGGCCAGCTCAAGCAGTACTGTGAGGAAAAAGGGATACCCATTCATATGGCCGATTCCATGAAACAGCTGGGAAAGGCTGCGGGGATCGACGTGGGTGCTTCTGTGGTCGGTGTTTTGGCAGAACAAAAAGGGAATTAACGTTTAACCGTTAATTTATAGATCCCATGAAAAGGAAAGCAGGAGGTGAAAATGCATGCCAACTTTTAACCAGCTGGTAAGGAAGAACAGGCAGAAGGTAACCTACAAATCGACTGCGCCGGCTCTTCAGGTGGGCTTCAACACGCTGAAGAAGAAGCCGATCAAGCTGAGCAGCCCGCAGAAGAGAGGGGTTTGCACGGTAGTTAAGACCGTCACTCCCAAGAAGCCGAATTCTGCTCTTCGCAAGGTTGCGAGGGTTCGCCTGACCAACGGCATCGAAGTAACTGCCTACATTCCCGGTATTGGCCATAACCTGCAGGAGCACAGCGTTGTTCTTATCAGAGGTGGCCGTGTCAAGGACCTTCCTGGTGTAAGGTATCACATCATCAGAGGAACGCTTGATACCGCCGGTGTGGCAAACCGCAAGCAGGGCCGTTCCAAATACGGTGCCAAGAGAGCGAAGAAGTAGGATTTCTCAAATCACCCCAATCTATCTGAATACAGGACGAATCGACGTGCGAAAACGTTGTTAACATATATATGGTTTGGCTTTCCGCCTGGTTGGGCGCATGCGGGTCATGGGGTCATAGCATGGCCTTTGATGGCTGCGCAGGTACGCCGAACCTATATTTATGTCTTAACCAACGAGCGCACTGACGTACCCGGATGCTTTCGGGACGAGTACCTGTGATACCGGGTGAAATACCCGCAGTTATCATGTAAAGGAGGGAAGAATAGTGCCAAGAAGAGGACATGTACCTAAGAGAGACGTACTTGCCGATCCCATCTACAACGATAAGAAAGTCACCAAGCTTATCAACAAACTGATGCTGGATGGCAAGAAGGGTATCGCGCAAAAGATCTGTTACGGCGCCTTCGACATCATCAGGGAGAAGACGGGTAAGGATCCCCTTGAAGTCTTCGAACAGGCTCTGAACAACGTCATGCCTGTGCTGGAGGTTAAACCGCGCCGCGTGGGCGGTGCCACTTACCAGGTTCCCGTTGAGGTCAGACCTGAAAGAAGGCAGGCCCTTGGGTTGCGTTGGATTGTTGAAAACGCCAGAAAGAGAAGCGAGCGCACCATGAAGGAAAAACTGGCCGCCGAACTGATGGATGCAACCAACAATATGGGCGGTGCCGTCAAGAAGAAGGAAGATACCCACAAGATGGCGGAAGCCAACAAAGCATTTGCGCATTATAGGTGGTAATGGTTCTATGCAGCAACAAACGCGCTACTAATCGAAAGGAGGAGATCGATGCCCAGAGAATACAGCCTTGAAAACACCAGAAACATCGGTATCATGGCACACATCGATGCAGGTAAAACCACCACCACAGAAAGAATACTATTTTACACCGGACGTTCACATAAACTTGGCGAGACCCACGAAGGCTCCGCCACCATGGACTGGATGGAACAGGAGCAGGAAAGAGGCATCACCATTACCTCCGCCGCCACCACCGCTTTTTGGAAACATTGCAGAATCAACATTATAGATACACCCGGACATGTTGACTTTACGGTTGAGGTTGAGCGTTCCCTCCGCGTACTGGATGGCGCCATTACTGTTTTCTGCGCCAAGGGCGGTGTGGAGCCACAGTCGGAGACCGTCTGGAGACAGGCGGACAAGTATGGCGTACCGCGCATTGCTTACGTCAACAAGATGGACATCATGGGCGCGGATTTCTACAACTGCGTTCAGATGATGAAGGACAGGCTGCATGCCAATGCGGTGCCCATCCAGCTGCCCATCGGAAAGGAAGATCATTTTGAAGGCATTGTGGACCTTGTGAAGAACAGGGCCTATTACTACCGGGACGACCTGGGCAAAGTGATCGATGAAACCGATGTGCCGGATCAGATGAAGGATCTGGTGGAAGAATACCGCCTTAAGCTGATCGAGGCCGTTGCCGAACTGGATGAGACCCTGCTTGAAAAGTACCTTGGAGGTGAAGAACTCACCGAAGAGGAAATCAAGACGGGCATCAGAAAGGCCACCATTGCCAACATCATGGTTCCGGTAACCTGTGGTTCATCGTACAGGAACAAGGGTGTTCAGAAGCTTCTGGACTGCGTTGTGGACTACCTGCCGTCGCCGCTGGATATTCCGCCTGTCAAGGGTGTGAAGCCCGGCACCGATGAGCCGGACGAAAGAAAAGTCAGCGATGATGAGCCGTTTTCCGCCCTGGCCTTCAAGATCATGTCCGATCCCTTTGTCGGCAAGCTGGCGTACTTCCGCGTATATTCCGGAACTCTGGAATCGGGTTCCTATGTGTACAATTCCACGAAGGACACCCGTGAGAGGGTTGGACGCATTCTGTTCATGCATGCCAACCATCGTCAGGAAGTGGACAAGGTTTACGCCGGGGATATTGCGGCTGCCGTCGGGTTGAAGAATACCACCACGGGCGATACCCTGTGTGCGGAAAACGCCCCCATCATTCTGGAATCCATGGAGTTCCCCGAACCGGTCATCAACATTGCCATTGAGCCCAAGACAAAGGCCGGTCAGGAGAAGATGAGCCTTGCCCTGCAGAAGCTGGCTGAGGAAGATCCCACATTCAGGGTTTATACCGATCCTGAGACCGGGCAAACCATTATTGCGGGCATGGGCGAGCTCCACCTGGAAATCATCGTGGATCGCCTGCTTCGTGAGTTCAAGGTTGAGGCCAATGTGGGTAAGCCCCAGGTATCCTACAAGGAAACCATCCGCAAAGCGGTCAAGGCTGAAGGCAAATTTGTCCGCCAGTCCGGCGGTAAGGGTCAGTACGGCCACTGCTGGATCGAACTGGAGCCTCTGGAGCCCGGCAAAGGTTATGAGTTCGTCAACAAGATCGTGGGCGGCGTGATTCCGAAGGAATACATTCCTGCCGTTGACGCGGGTATCCGTGACGCCATGAACAGCGGCGTCGTTGCGGGCTATCCAGTTATTGACGTACGGGCCACCGTTTTCGACGGATCCTACCATGAGGTTGACTCATCCGAAATGGCTTTCAAGATTGCCGGTTCTATCGCCTTCAAGGAAGCCATGAAGAAAGCCGATCCGGTGCTGCTTGAGCCCATCATGCGCGTGGATGTCCAGACTCCCGACGAGTATCTGGGCGATGTTATCGGGGATCTGAACGCCCGCCGCGGACGCATTGATGGCATGGAGCCTCGTGCCGGTGGGCACAGCGTACGCGCCTTCGTGCCCCTGTCGGAAATGTTCGGCTATGCAACGGATCTGCGTTCCAAGACTCAGGGCCGCGCCACATACAGCATGGAGCCCTCGCACTACGCCGAGGTGCCCAAGGCCATGCAGGAAAAGATTGTGGAAGGCCGAAAAGCGAATGATTAACAGTGAATGCCACGGAAGGCCTCAAGTAAGGGCAGACGCGGCATCCCCTGAAGGCTCAAACTATTGAATTAATTAGTTAAAAATTATATAATCTTGAATCATCAGCGATTCAATGAAGGAGGTTTATTTAAGAAATGGGAAAGGCTAAATTTGAACGCACAAAACCGCATGTAAACATTGGTACCATCGGGCACGTCGACCATGGAAAGACCACCCTTACCGCTGCGATCACCAAGACCCTGGCTCTTAAAGACAGTTCCATTGAGGTAAAGGACTATAACCAGATCGACTCCGCTCCCGAGGAAAAGGAAAGAGGTATTACCATCAACACCTCTCACGTGGAGTATCAGACAGAGAAACGCCACTATGCCCATGTGGACTGCCCTGGACACGCTGACTATGTTAAGAACATGATCACCGGCGCTGCCCAGATGGACGGTGCGATCCTCGTTGTTTCCGCTGCTGACGGTCCCATGCCGCAGACCCGTGAGCACATCCTGCTTGCTCACCAGGTTGGCGTGCCGAGAATCGTTGTGTTCCTGAACAAGTGCGATATGGTTGACGATGAGGAGCTCATCGAGCTTGTTGAGATGGAGCTTCGTGAACTGCTCAGCCAGTACAACTATCCCGGCGACGAGATCCCCATCATCAGAGGTTCCGCTCTCAAGGCTCTGGAGTGTCCTTCCAAGGATCCCAACGATCCCGCTTACGCTTGCATCTTCGAGCTCATGAATGCGGTGGACGAATACATTCCTACACCTCAGCGTTCTGTCGATCAGCCGTTCCTTATGCCTATTGAGGACGTCTTCTCCATCACGGGCCGTGGTACGGTTGCTACCGGTAGGGTTGAGAGAGGTACCCTCAAGGTTGGCGACGAAGTTGAGATCGTTGGTCTCACCGATGAAGCCAAGAAGACCACCGTTACCGGTGTTGAAATGTTCAGAAAGCTTCTGGATCAGGCTGTTGCAGGCGACAACATCGGCGCCCTGCTCCGTGGTATCCAGAGGACAGAAGTCGAGAGAGGTCAGGTTCTTGCAAAGCCCGGTACCATCACACCTCACACCAAGTTTACGGCTGAGGTTTACGTGCTGACCGCTGCGGAAGGCGGCCGTTCCAAGCCCTTCTTCTCCGGTTACAGACCCCAGTTCTATTTCAGAACCACCGACGTTACCGGCAACATCAAGCTGCCTGAGGGCGTTGAGATGTGCATGCCCGGCGACAGAACCACACTGACCGTAGAACTGATTACCCCTATCGCTATGGAGAAGGGTCTTACCTTCGCTATTCGTGAGGGTGGCCGTACGGTCGGCGCCGGCGTTGTTGCCAGCATCATTGAATAAGCGGTGTACGCTGAACAAAACAGGGTTTACTGCAAAGGAGGAGATTTCGGTCTCCTCCTTTTTGTATGGACCGGGAAGGATGGGCTCCGGAGGACAGGAGACCAGCAGTTTCCCGGTTTTCTGTCTTTGAAAATTGGTTTCGTATGGCTGATCGCTTGTTTCCAGACCATGCCGGGTGGGAAGATATTTATAAAGAAACACTGATGCCGACCAACCCAAGGCGGCTCGGCCGACGTTTTGCCTGCAGGTCCGGATTTGGCAAAAGAAACATTTGAAATGGAGGGTATACCCCTTTATAATTAGGGTGTGCCAAGGGGCAGGTAGCCTTGCGGCAATGAAAGGATGATACTGCATGGCAGACAGGGTTAATGACAGAAACAACAAAATAAGATACATGCCGCTTCTTCCGTTGAGAGGAATCGTCGTTTATCCGCATATGATCCTGCACTTCGACGTAGGCCGGATCAAGTCTATCAAGGCTATTGAGGAAGCCATGATCGAAGAGCAGCTTATATTTCTTGTGGCCCAAAGGGATCCCAGCATTGAGGATCCGGCGCCTGAAGATATTTATACCTGCGGAACCATTGCCAGGATTAAGCAACTTCTGAGGCTTCCGGGGGACACCATCCGGGTGCTGGTTGAGGGTATCGGACGCGCCAAGCTGGTGGAAATAGTCCAGACCGAGCCTTTTTACCTGGCCAAGCTCAGACCTGTTAAAGCCTATTCCATCCGAAGCGGGCAAACCGACGTTCAGGCCCTGGCACGGCAGGTGGTGGAGCATTTTGAACAGTATGCCAAGCTCTCCGGCAAGATATCGCCCGACGCATCCCTTTCCATTACGGCCATTGACGATTTGACCCGTTTGCCCGACGTGATTGCCTCCAATCTGTCCATAGCCCTTGAGCTGAAACAGAGCATCCTGGAGGAATTGTCGCCAAAACGGAGGCTGGAAAGGCTGCTGGACATACTTGTCAATGAAAATGAAATTCTTGAGATAGAGAAGAATATCAGCACCAAGGTCAGACAGCAGATTGACAAGAACCAGAGGGAGTATTATCTGAGGGAGCAGCTCAAGGCTATCCAGCGGGAATTGGGCGAATCCGAAGGCGTCCTCTCCGAAGTGGAGGAATACCGGGAGAAGATCAGCAAGGCGAACCTCCCCGAAGAGGTGAGGGAAAAGGCCCTTAAGGAACTGGACCGTTTTTCCCGCATGCAATCCACATCTGCGGAGAGCGGCGTTATAAGGACCTACCTGGATACCATTCTGGAGCTTCCCTGGAACAAGAAAACCGAGGAACGCCTGGATCTGCAGTATGCGGCCGAGATCCTGGACAGGGATCATTATGGTCTGACCAAGGTTAAGGAAAGAATCCTGGAATACCTCTCCGTGAGAAAGCTTCGCAACGGGCTCCATGGTCCCATCATTTGCCTCGCCGGACCTCCCGGTGTCGGCAAAACATCCATTGCCCGGTCTATCGCCGAAGCTCTGAACCGGAACTATGTGAGGATGTCGCTGGGTGGTGTGAGGGATGAAGCCGAAATCCGCGGCCACAGGAGAACCTATGTGGGCTCCATGCCAGGGCGCATCATCAGCGCGCTCAGGCAGGCAGGTTCCAGCAATCCGCTGATCCTCCTGGACGAGATCGACAAGATGTCCAGCGATTTCAGGGGAGATCCGGCAGCCGCCCTGCTGGAGGTTTTGGATACCGAGCAGAACAAGGATTTCAGGGATCATTACCTGGAACTGCCCTTTGACCTGTCCGACGTGATGTTCATCACGACGGCCAACTACAAGGAAGCCATCCCGAGGCCCCTTTTGGACAGGATGGAGGTTATTGACATCACCGGATACACCGAAGATGAAAAGGTCTGCATCGCAACACGCCACCTGATCCCCAAGCAACTGGTTGCTCACGGGCTGGATGCGTCCAAAGTCCGTTTTGAGGAATCCGCCGTCCGTGAGATCGTGGTGCACTATACCCGTGAAGCCGGTGTGAGAAACCTTGAACGCAGCATTGCTACCATCATGCGCAAGGCTGCCAAGCTTCTGGTCTCCGGGGAGAAGAAGATGGTCCGAATTACGGCCGGAACAGTGAAGAACTACCTCGGCGGAAGGAAATACCTGTACGACAAGGCAAATGAGGTTGATGAGGTGGGCATTGTGCGCGGCCTGGCCTGGACGCCTGTGGGGGGCGATACCATGGCCATTGAAGTGAACATCATGCCCGGGGAGGGTGCCCTGGAGCTCACAGGCCAGCTGGGAGAAGTGATGAAGGAATCCGCCCGCATCGCCCGGAGCTATATCCGCTCGGTTGCAGAAAAATACGGGCTTGACGTAAGCTTCCACAAGCACTATGACATGCATATCCATGTGCCCGAGGGCGCCATTCCCAAGGACGGCCCGTCCGCCGGCATTACCATAGCGACCGCCATGATGTCAGCCCTATCAGGTATTCCGGTGAGGAAAGACGTTGCCATGACCGGCGAGATCACTTTAAGAGGCCGGATCCTGCCCATCGGCGGCCTGAAGGAAAAAGTGCTTGCCGCCCACCGGGCCGGGGTGGGAAAGGTGCTGATTCCCAAGGATAACGTCAAGGACATCGAGGAGATTCCTGAGAACATCAGGGAGAGCATCAGGCTCATCCCGGTATCCCATATGGATGAAGTGTTCAGGCTGGCTCTTGTCCGTATGCCGGATGGACATGCCGACAAGAAGGTGACCGCGGGAATGCCCGGTATGGAAACGGCGGCCGAGGAAGCGGCTGTGAGCCTTGAACATTGATCTTTCGATCCTTCGCCGTATAAAACAGATTGTGCTATAATAGGTGCAGGCTTTTTGACCAAAAGCCTGCACTTTTTGCAACCAAAGACCAAGGCGCGATGCGCATATTACGGAGGAACATATGTTAATCATAAAGAATGCGAAGATCCTCACCATGGCCGGCAACCGGTACGACAATGGTTTTGTGGCATGCAACGGGGACAAAATTGCGGCTGTGGGATCCATGACCGAGTGTCCGGAGGCTGGGCCGGACGATCAGGTGATTGATGCGGCCGGAATGGTGCTCATGCCCGGCCTTGTGGATGCCCATAGCCATGTGGGCATGGTGGAGGACGCCATGGGCTTTGAGGGCGATGACGTGAATGAGATGACCGATCCCGTCACGCCCCATCTGCGCGCCATCGACGGCATCAACCCCTATGACAGGGCCTTTGAGGAGGCCAGGCAGTTCGGCGTTACCACTGTTGTGACCGGACCGGGCAGTGCCAATGTCATCGGCGGGCAGTTTACGGCCATCAAGACCTGGGGCAGAACGGTGGACGAGATGATCGTCAAGGATCCCTGCGCCATGAAGATAGCCTTTGGGGAGAATCCCAAAACCGTCTACAACGAAAAGCACCAGGCACCTTCAACCCGGATGGCGACGGCTGCCATCCTGCGGGAACAGCTGTTTAAGGCAAGGGAATACCTGGAGGCGCTTGAGGAATACGAAAAGGACAAGGAAGAAAACGACAAGCCCGAGTTTGACATGAAGCTGGAAGCCCTGCTGCCGGTGATCAAGCGGGAACTGGTTGTGAAGGCCCATGCTCACAGGGCCGATGATATTGTGACGGCTATCCGGATAGCCAGGGAATTCAACCTGGACATGACCATCGACCATTGCACCGAGGGATGGCTCATTCCCGACGTGCTGAAGGAATGCGGTGTTGATGTCATCGTTGGGCCGCTTCTCACCGATCGTTCCAAGCTCGAGCTAAAGAACCAGTCCCTGAAGGCTCCCGGGATTCTGGCAGAAAACGGAGTCCGGGTCGCCATCATGACCGATCATCCCTGTGTACCCGTCCAGCATCTCATGCTTTGCGCGGCCTTGTCGGTGCGCGAGGGCATGGATCCCGAGGAGGCGCTGAAAGCCATCACCATCAATGCTGCCCGGGCATGCCGCATCGATGATCGGGTCGGGAGTCTGGAGGTCGGAAAAGATGCGGATATGGCGCTGTACACGGGGCATCCCTTCGATTACATGACGAAGGTATATATGACCATCATCAATGGCAAGGTTGTCTATACGCAGGGGAAAGGTTGAGCAATGGGAAGCATGGTGGAAAAGTATTTTACCGGTTCGGAGAAAGAAACCTTCAGTCTGGGCGTAAAACTGGCGCGTCTTCTAACCCCGGGTACGGCCGTTAGCCTGGAGGGAGACCTGGGCGCCGGAAAAACAGCGCTGGTCAAAGGGATTGCCAAAGGCCTCGGTATCAGGGATACCATTACAAGCCCCACATTCACCATTGTGAATTCCTATGAGGGGAATACCACGCTGCACCATTTTGATGTTTACCGGATTGATGATCCGGAGGAACTTTACGAGATCGGCTGGGAGGAATATTTCAATCCCAACGACGTGTGCGTGGTGGAGTGGGGGGATCGGGTGGCCGAAATGCTTCCCCCGGACGCCATACGGATCCGGATTATAAGGGATGAAGCCCAACCGGACAGAAGAACCATCCTCGTGGAAAGGCAGGACCAAAAATGAAAATCCTTGCAGTAGAAACAGCCACATTGACGGCTTCGTGCGCCGTGGTGGAAAATGGCCGGGTCCTTGGTGAGCTGACCACTTCCCATGCAAAGACCCATTCGCAGCAGCTTGTTCCCATGATCCAATCCCTGCTGGAACTCCTGGATCTGAAGCCCGAGCAGATTGACTTGTATGCGGCTTCCATAGGGCCGGGCTCATTTACCGGTCTCAGGATCGGCATTGTAACCGTCAAGGGGATGGCCTATGCCCTGAAAAAGCCGGTGTGCGGTGTCCCGACGCTGGATGCCCTGGCTTATTCGGTCAATGATTTCAACGGGGTTGTCTGCCCCATGATGGATGCCCGTAACAACCAGGTTTATACGGCTATCTACAGGAAAAACCATGGCGAATTCCAACGCATTTCCGATTACTATGGCATACACGTCACCGAATTGGCCGGTAAATTGTCGGAATTCGGAGAGGAGGTTTTGCTTCTCGGGGATGGGGCGCCCCTTCACCATGAGACCATGAAAAGCATGATCAAGCAGCCGGTTCGCCAGGCCGACAAGGCCCTGTTCCTTCCAAGAGCCGCCTGTACGGCCCTCCTGGCGGAAAAGCAGGCGCTGGAGGGCTCCCTTTCCAGTCCTTTTGAGCTTGAACCCTTCTATCTCAGAAAATCCCAGGCGGAGCGCATGAAAGAGCTGGGCGCCTGATGGGTGTGAGGTCCCTTATGTCGGATGAAGTTTTCATCAGAGATATGCGTGAATCGGATCTGGATGCCCTGGTAGCGATAGAGCAGGCTTCGTTCAGTGTACCCTGGACAAGGAACATGCTGGAGGAGGAACTGGACAACAGCCGTGCCAGGTACCGTGTCCTTGAATGCCAGGGAGCCGTTGTCGGTTATATTGGCATGTGGCACATACTGGATGAGGGGCATATCACCAATGTAGCCGTCCTCCCGGAGTTCAGGAGAAGGGGATTTGCCAGTAGGCTTATGCAGGATCTTATCGATTACGCGAAGGACAGCGGCATCCGTTCCCTGACCCTTGAAGTCCGGGTTGGGAATCTTCCGGCTATCCGGTTGTATGAGTCCTTCGGCTTTAAAGTTGAAGGCCGAAGGAAGCATTACTATGCCGACAATAACGAGGATGCGCTGATCATGTGGCTCAGGTTGGAGTGAGGCAAGATAATTCCGGCTGACATTGTCATTGCGAGCGCCGAGCGAGCGCGGCAATCTGCCAAATGCTTTGCAAGCCGTCATGGAAGTGACGGAGATTGCTTCGCCGGCAGTCGCCTTCTCGCAATGACGTGCCTGGGAAATGCCCTTGCAATCGCGTGAAACAAATGCGGCAAATCTGCGGGAACCTGTAAAGCCGTTTCGGTATTCCGATGGTGCTTACGTGTTCCTCACTTCCGCCGGACAGATCAACATATTATTTAATACAGCTTTCAATTGCGGGCTGTCCTTTTCAAATCCCTGTTTTGGACAGCCCGTTTTGAGGTAAACCATGAGAAAGAAATGGATGGAAGGAAGTGTTGCTATGCCGGTAGAACCGCTTCCCGTATCGGCGCTCCGCAGGGAGTGCGACCCTAATCTGTTTGATTTTGACCATACCGGGCAACTTCCGCCCTCACGGGATCTGATCGGCCAACAGCGGGCTGCTGAGGCGACCGAATTTGGCCTTGCCATAAACCTTGACGGATATAACATTTACATGGCCGGCGAATCGGGTGAAGGAAAGACGCGTTATGCATTGGAATGTGCCCAGAGGCAGGCAAAACGTATGCCCGTCCCCGACGACTGGTGCTATGTTTATAATTTTGAGGATGCTACCCGTCCCAGAGCCATCAATCTTCCCGCAGGCATGGGCCGCGAATTCAAGAAGGATATGGAGGAATTCGTGCGGATCATTGAGCAGGAAATTGAGAAGGCTTTCAACGGCGACGAGTATGAGGCTGAACGAAGCCGCATCATCAAGCGGTTCCGTGACAGAAAAGATGAACTGGTCATGAAGCTGAGCCAGGAGGCGCAGGAGCGGGGATTTCGGGTTAAGCTGACCAATTCAGGCATCTATTTTATGCCGCTGGTGGACGGCGAGCCCATCAGCGAGGAAGAATTCAACCAGTTGGACGAGGATGTCAAAATTGAGTTGACCAAATCCTCGGAAGCGCTCCAGGCTCAAACCGGTGAAATCATCAGAAAAATCCGCGAGATAGAGACCGAGGCGGAAGAAGCTATCAAAAAGTGGGAACACCAGATCGCTCTGTACGCGGTGGGGATACATATCGACAGCCTGAAAGAAAAATATGAGGCTTATCCGGCGGTGGTCGGATACCTGAATGAGGTCAGAAACGACATCCTCGACAATGTCGACACCCTGGTGGGTGAGGACTATGATGATGATCAGCAATCCCTGCTTTTGCAGCTGATGGCCAGAAGAGGAGCTGAGGAGAATCCGTACGACCGCTACAAGGTGAACCTGCTTGTGGATAACAGCCATCTGAAGGGCGCGCCAGTCATCGTGGATTATAACCCCACTTACTACAACCTAATGGGGCGATGTGAATACGAGAATGAGTTTGGCACCATGACCACCGATTACACCATGATCAAGCCCGGACTGTTTCATCAGGCCAACGGCGGATTCCTGATCCTCCAGGTCAACGATGTTCTGGCCAATCCCCAGTCATTTGAGGCTATCAAAAGGACCCTGAAGACGAGGCAGATTGTCATAGAGAACATCAAGGAGCAGATGGGGCTGGTGGCCGTTTCGGACTTAAAGCCCGAGCCCATTCCCGTCGATGTCAAGATCATCCTGGTGGGAAGCAGCGAGATGTACCATCTGCTCTATAATTTCGACCGGGATTTCAAGAAGTATTTCAAGATCAAGGCCGAGTTTGATGACCAGATGGACTGGAACCAGGAGAATGTGAACAAGATTGCCCGCTTCATCAGCGCATTCTGCAACAAAGAGGGCATTCCCCATTTTGACAGGACGGGCGTGGCGGAGGTTGTCAATTATTGCTCGTGGCTGGTACAGGACCAAACCAAGCTGACCACCCGTTTCAGCGAGATCGTCAACATCCTGGGCGAGGCCGGAATCTGGGCAAGAATCCAGGATTCAAGCCTTGTTACAGCGCAGCATGTGAAAAAAGCCATCAGGGAAAAAATGAAGCGTTCCAGCAAATACGACGAGGAGTTGTTGGAACTGGTCCGGGACGGCACCATCATGATCGACACCGACGGATGGGTCGTGGGGCAGATCAACGGCCTGTCCGTCATTGAGCTGGGTGATTATACCTTCGGGAAGCCCGCCAGGATCACAGCCGCCACCTACATGGGCAAGGCCGGCATCGTGGATATTGAACGGGAAGTTGAGACGGGCGGCTATACCCATTCCAAGGGTGTCCTGATCCTGAGCGGGTATATCGGCAGAAAATATGCCCAGGATATCCCCCTTTCGCTGACCGCCAGCATCTGCTTTGAGCAGACTTACGGCGGCATCGATGGCGACAGCGCCTCTTCGACCGAATTGTATGCCATCCTGTCCAGCCTGGCGGATCTTCCCATCAACCAGGGCATTGCCGTTACGGGTTCGGTGAACCAGTTGGGCATGATTCAGCCCATCGGCGGAGCCAGCTTCAAGATCCAGGGCTTTTTCAACATCTGCAGGATCAACGGCCTGACAGGAAAGCAGGGCGTGATCATTCCCAAGCAAAATGTCAAAAACCTGGTGCTCAGTGATGAAGTGGTCGAAGCCGTTGAGAAAGGGATGTTCCATATCTATCCCGTCAGCACGGTGGATGAGGGCATTGAGATCCTCACCGGTGTGCCTGCCGGGGAAAAGCTGCCCGACGGTACCTATCCCGAAAACACGGTCCACGGCCGGGTGTACAGAAAGCTCAGACATTATGCCGAAACAGCAGCCAAGTACAAGGAATAGGGCATGACATCCGCCCAAGGTTCATGCAGGAAGTCTCGGTTTAAAAGGTTGGTTCTTCTCAACCGATGACGAGGAGGGCGCCCGGTTCGTGGGATGGTTCGGGGAAAACGGACAGGAGGTCGGCGCGGATAATGCGATCACCATGGACGGCAATAAAAAGCTGATCGCAAAATTTGAGGCCATTCCTGTGGAAGAACCGGAAAAAGAGGAAGAGATTCACGAATAAACAGGGGGCGGTCTTCTGCCCATGCTCAGGCATGGAAACGAGCAAAAAAGACCGTCCCCTAATATTGTTTTTGACCATACAGGTAAGGGGCTGAAATTTTTCAGACGGAAGCGCAAATTTTTCTTGCAAATCTGAGAATCCTGTAGTACAATATTTCATGCTGTGACATTGGCATACGATGAAGCTGCAGATGGCAGGTGAAACAGACTGGGAACTGCAGTGGAGAATGTCCGATTCCAAGAAACCGGGCGACAAGTCACTGTACATCATGCATGTTTATTTATTTGTATGCTTGTATTGTGGCCCAGGTAAAAACTGGGCTTTTACTATGATTAGACATGAAACACCCGGCAGAGTGTACAGAGTATAGCTTGTTGCGCCAGCAAAATCAATACTCGAGGAGGTTTGTATATGGCGAACAAACAGAAAATCAGAATCAGGCTGAAGGCTTTCGATCATCAGGTTATCGACCAGTCCGCAGAGAAGATTGTCGAAACCGCGAAGAGAACGGGTGCTAAAGTATCGGGGCCGGTTCCGCTTCCCACCAAGAAGGAAGTTGTGACCATCCTGCGTGCTCCCCATAAATATAAGGACTCTCGTGAGCAGTTTGAAATGAGAACACATAAAAGGCTTATCGATATACTTATGCCCACCCCCAAGACCGTTGACGCGCTCATGAGGCTGGATCTGCCGGCGGGTGTGGACATTGAGATCAAGCTCTGATAATCAATGGATGATATAAAATGTTAAGTTCAGCGCGGCATGGCTGAACCAATGACAGGAGGTATTTATAAGATGAAGAAGTGCATGCTTGGAAAAAAGATAGGTATGACTCAGGTATTTGCCGAGGACGGCAGCATGGTGCCGGTAACCGTTATTTCTGCAGGACCCGTAGCCGTTGTCCAGAAGAAGACCGTGGAGATTGACGGATATAACGCTCTCAAGGTCGGTTATGAAGATATTCCGGCCAAGAGGCTCAACAAACCCCTGAAAGGCCAGTTTGAGAAGGCCAAGGTTCCTGCCAAGAGATATCTGAGGGAATTCAGACTTGACGATATTTCCGGCTTTGAGGTCGGCAGCGTCATCAAAGTGGAGGATATGTTCCAGGATGGCGACAAGGTGGATGTCACCGGTATCTCCAAGGGTAAGGGATTCCAGGGAACCGTCAAGCGTTTCGGAACAGGACGGGGCCGTATGTCCCACGGTTCGGGCTATCACAGAGGTCTGGGCTCCATGGGTGCGCACTCCGACCCGAGCCGCGTATTCAAAGGAAAGGTCATGCCAGGGCATATGGGAGCTGAAAAAGTAACCGTTCAGAATCTGACAGTTGTGAAAGTAGATGCTGAAAGAGGGCTTTTGCTTGTCAAGGGCGCAGTACCCGGGCCAAAAGGCGGCCTCCTTATGATTAAGGACTCAGTAAAGGCAAAGGCATAACGAAAGACTGGCTCGGAAGGAGGATATGATATGCCAAAAGTAGACGTATACAATATGGACGGCCAAAAGGTCGGCGATATGATTCTCAGTGATGACATATTCGGTGTTGAAATCAATCCGGTGGCAATGCATGCCGCAGTTGTAAACATTCTTGCCAATGCAAGGCAGGGAACTCAGTCCACTAAAACCCGTGCGGAAGTAAGGGGCGGCGGAAGGAAGCCCTGGAGGCAAAAGGGTACCGGACGTGCCCGTCACGGCAGCATCCGTTCACCTCAGTGGGTTGGCGGCGGTGTTGCCCTGGGACCCAAGCCCAGAAGCTACAAGTACACCCTGCCCAAGAAGGTAAGGAGACTTGCTCTCAAGAGCGCTCTTTCCAGCAAGGTTCTGGAGAACGATATACTGGTTCTGGACGATCTGAAGCTTGATACCATCAAGACCAAGCAGATGGTGAAGGTTCTGAACAACCTGAAAGTGGATTCCTCAGCTTTGATCGTGCTTCCTGCGGTGGATGAAAAGGTCATTAAGTCCTCCAGAAATATCTGCGGTGTGAAGACGGCTTTGGTGAACACCATCAATACCTATGATATTCTCAGGTACAAGAAGTTTATCGCCACCAGGGAAGCCATCGCAAAGATTGAGGAGGTGTATGCATGATGAAGCGCGCAGAGGATATCATCCTTCGCCCGTATATTACCGAGAAGAGCAATGCGGAAATAGCCGAGGGCAAGTACACCTTTATTGTGGACAAAAAGTCCACCAAGACAGAGATCAAGAATGCTGTGGAGAAGCTTTTCCAGGTAAAGGTTCTGGCAGTGAACACCATCAACTACGACGGCAAGGAAAAGAGAATGGGTGTTCATGTCGGTAAGACTGAGGCGTTCAAAAAGGCCATTGTCAAGATTGACACCGATCCCAAGCCGGTAACCTATCTGACCAAGGGCGGCAAGGAAGTTACAACCGCCAAGAAGTATAAGACCAGCATTGAAGAGTTCGGTGTAGGCCATTAATTTCTCAAAATTATAAACAGTCGGGCAGGTCGGAGATATAGGATCCGCAGTCGTCCTGATAACGGCCTGATCCCAATGGAATAAAGGAGTGGAAGAAATGCCAATCAAGAAGTACAATCCGACATCTCCTGCAAGAAGATTCATGACTGTATCGACGTTTGAGGAGATAACCAAGAAGGAACCGGAAAAGAGCCTTCTTGCTCCGCTGAAGAAGAAGGGCGGAAGAAACGCCTACGGTAGGATCACCGTGCGCCATCATGGCGGCGGCGCCAAGAAGAAATACAGAATCATTGACTTCAAGAGGGATAAGGACAATATCCCCGCAAAGGTTACAGCTATTGAATACGATCCGAACAGATCGGCCCGTATCGCATTGCTTACCTATGTGGACGGAGAAAAGAGATATATCATCGCTCCCGACGGACTGAAGGTCGGCGATCAGGTGATTTCCGGACCCAATGCGGATATCAAGCCGGGTAATGCGCTGCCTCTGGAGAACATTCCTGTAGGTACCGTCATACACAACATTGAGTTAAAACCCGGTAAGGGCGGTCAGCTTGTAAGGGCTGCGGGAAACCTTGCCCAGCTTATGGCTAAGGAAGGCAGTTATGCCCAAGTCAGGCTTCCTTCCGGTGAAGTTCGCAAAATCAACATCAAGTGCAAGGCTACCATTGGCCAGGTTGGAAATGTCGACCATGAGAATATCTCGATAGGAAAGGCCGGGAGAAAACGCTGGATGGGTATCAGACCAACCGTTCGCGGTGTTGTTATGAACCCTGTTGATCATCCCCACGGCGGTGGTGAAGGTAAGTCTCCTATCGGTATGCCGAGCCCCGTGACACCTTGGGGTAAACCAACTCTCGGTTACAAGACCCGGAAGAAGAACAAGCTGAGCAACAAGCTCATCGTCAAGAGACGTAAGTAATAGGCTGGAAGGAGGTTTGTACCGTGAGTAGATCGCTGAAAAAAGGCCCCTATGTTGATCAGAAGCTGCTGGCCAGAATTATCGAAATGAATAATAAAAACGAGAAAAAGGTTCTGAAAACCTGGTCCCGCGCGTCAACGATCTTCCCGGAAATGGTTGGTCATACGATTGCCGTTCATGATGGCCGCAAGCATGTTCCGGTATATATCACCGAGGATATGGTAGGACACAAGCTGGGAGAGTTTGCTCCGACCCGTACCTACAGAGGCCACGGTAAGGATGAAAAAGGGACAAAGCTTAAGAATTAAGCACTGTCTTGAGTGGAAGGAGGAATTGATTTGGGCAGAAAGGTGATGTCTAAAGAGGAGCTTCTCGAGAAAAAAGAGGAGCTGCTTGAGCAATATGCGAAGACCCGCAGAAAATCCAATAAGCTTCCCGTCCTGACAAAGAAGGAACGGAAGGTGCTCGGCATCGGCAAGGATGAAGGCCGGGCTGTGGTCAGGTATGCCAGGGTTTCCACCAGGAAAGCAAAACTGGTTATCGATCTGATAAGAAACAAGAATATTGATGAGGCCTATGCCATTTTGAAGTATATGCCCAGAAACGCATCTGAGATTATTTACAAGTTGTTGAAGTCCGCGGAAGCCAATGCGGTGAACAACAACCAGCTGGACAGGGATCGCCTGTATATTTCTGAAATCTACGCCGATCCGGGTCCGACCCTGAAGAGGATTATGCCAAGGGCAAGAGGACAGGCATTCAGAATCCGCAAGAGGACCAGCCATATCACCCTGGTTCTCAAGGAAAGGGCAAAATAAGGAGGTTGCAGTATGGGCCAGAAAGTAAATCCGCATGGACTGAGAATAGGAATCATTAAAGACTGGGACACAAAATGGTATGCCAGTGCCAAGGACTTCAGCAACTTCCTGGTAGAGGATGTCAAGCTTCGCAAGTATATCAAGAACAAGCTCTATATCGCCGGGATTGCCAGGATTGAAATTGAGCGCGCGGCAGCCAAGATCAAAATCAACATTCATGCCGCCAAGCCGGGTATCATCATCGGCAAGCAGGGAGCGGGTATTGAAGCCCTCCGCAAGGAGCTCGAGAAGATGACGGGTAAGAGCGTTCTGCTCAATATCACCGAAATCAAGACGCCCGAAATGAATGCTCAGCTCGTTGCCGAGAGCATTGCTTCCCAGCTTGAAAAGCGTATTTCCTTCCGCCGTGCCATGAAGCAGGCTATGTCCAGGGCTATGAAGTTTGGCGCGAAGGGTATCAAGACCCAGGTTTCCGGAAGGTTGGGCGGCGCTGAAATCGCTCGTACTGAACATTATCATGAGGGTACAATACCCCTGCAGACATTGCGTGCAGACATCGATTATGGTTTTGCTGAAGCTGACACAACCTATGGGAAAATTGGCGTAAAGGTATGGATTTATAAAGGCGAGGTTCTTCCCAGCAAGAAGAAGGAGAAGAAGGAAGGGGGAGAAGCGTAATGTTAATGCCGAAAAGGGTTAAATACAGAAGGGTTCAGAGAGGCCGCATGACCGGTAAGGCTACCCGCGGCAACACCATTGCCTACGGCGAATATGGTCTGCAGGCACTGGAACCGGCATGGATCACAAGCAATCAGATTGAAGCAGCACGTATTGCCATGACACGTTTTGTCAAGAGAGGCGGTCAGGTATGGATTAAGATTTTCCCTGACAAGCCGGTTACCAAGAAACCCGCCGAGACTCGTATGGGTTCCGGTAAAGGTTCCCCCGAATACTGGGTGGCAGTTGTCAAGCCGGGCCGTGTGCTGTTTGAGATCGCAGGCGTACCGGAAGATGTCGCCAGAGAGGCGTTGAGACTGGCTTCCCACAAATTGCCCATTAAGTGCAAGATCATAGCGCGTAACGAAGAGGTAGGTGTATAGAATGAAAGCTTCTGAACTGAAAGCGCTCAGGGAAAAGACGCGTGACGAACTCAATGAGGAGCTCAACGAGCTCAAGGCCGAATTGTTCAAGCTGAGGTTCCAGCATGCCACAAGCCAGCTGGAGAATCCTATGAAGCTGAGACAGATAAAGAAGGATATCGCTCGGGTGAAAACCATCATCCGTGAAAAGGAACTGGAAATTAAGAAGGCTTAATGGGCCTTTGGCGGAAGGAGGTTTGTTTCGCGTGGCAGAAAGAAATTTGAGAAAGACCCGCGTTGGCAGGGTTGTTAGTGATAAAATGGATAAGACCATTGTTGTGGCTGTTGAAGATAATGTAAGACATCCGCTTTATAAAAAGACCGTAAAGAGGACAACCAAGTTCAAGGCCCATGACGAGAATAATGAATGCAAAGTCGGTGATCGCGTTCTGATCATGGAAACCAGACCGCTCAGTAAGGAAAAGAGATGGCGTCTGGTCGAGATCATCGAAAAGGCGAAGTAAGAGGAGGCGCAGAAAATGATTCAGGCACAGACCTATTTAAAGGCGGCTGACAACACTGGCGCCAAGGAATTGATGTGCATAAAAGTCCTGGGCGGTACCAAGAGAAAGTATGCCAACATCGGCGATGTAATCGTTTGTTCGGTCAAGAATGCAACGCCCGGCGGTGTTGTCAAGAAGGGTGAAATCGTTAAAGCAGTGATTGTTCGTTCGGTTAAAGGTCTGAAGAGACCGGACGGTTCCGTGATTCGTTTCGATGAAAATGCGGCTGTTATTATCAAAGATGACGGCAACCCGAGAGGAACCCGTATCTTTGGCCCCGTTGCAAGGGAACTCAGAGACAAAGACTTCATGAAAATCATTTCTCTTGCTCCGGAAGTGCTGTAAGGAAGGAGGCTTGGCTCATGGGAAAGTTACATGTTAAAAAGGGAGACATGGTATACGTGCTCAGCGGCAAGGACCGGGGCAAAAAAGGCAAGGTCCTCCAAGTGGATCCCAGTGCCCGGAAAGTTCTTGTCGAAGGTGTGAATATCGTTACCAAGCATGTTAAGCCGAGACCGAACAAGGGCTTCCAGGGCGGACTGGTTCACCAGGAAGCTTTCATATACGCTGACAAGGTCATGCTCATTTGCGAAAAGTGCGGTGTTCCAACTAAGGTTGGCAAGAAATTTTTAGATGACGGGAAAAAAGCGAGGGTCTGCAAGAAGTGCGGAGAAGTCATCGACATTATCAGAGAGAATGAAGACTAATCCTTAAGGAGGTTGACACGAGCATGCCAAGATTGCTTGACAAATATAATTCTGAAGTGGCTCCGGCTCTTCAGAGCAAGTTCAATTACAAAAGCCCCATGCAGATCCCGAAGCTTGTAAAAGTCGTTCTCAATATGGGTGTTGGAGACGTCAAGGAAAATCCCAAGGCCATTGAGAGCGCAGCCAATGACCTTGCCATCATAACCGGACAGAAGCCGGTTATCACCAAGGCCAAGAAATCGGTGGCAGCGTTCAAGCTTCGTGCAGGCATGAGCATTGGTTGCAAGGTAACATTGCGTGGAAACAGGATGTATGAATTTGTAGATAAGCTGTTCAATGTTGGTCTTCCGAGAGTAAGGGACTTTAGGGGCGTCAGCCCGGATTCCTTCGACGGAAGGGGAAATTACACCCTGGGTATCAAGGAGCAGCTGATCTTTCCGGAAATTGAATACGACAAGATCGACAAGGTGCGTGGTATGGACATAACGTTTGTTACCACAGCCAAGACAGACGAGGAAGCGAGAGAATTGTTGGCGCTTCTCGGAATGCCGTTTGCCAGGAGCTAAAGGAGGTATTTGTAGTGGCGAAGAAATCCATGATCATCAAACAGCAAAGGAAACCCAAGTTCTCAACTCGGTACTATAATCGTTGTAAGCTCTGTGGCAGACCCCATGCGTATCTCAGAAAATTTGGCATTTGCCGTATTTGCTTCAGGGAGCTGGCATACAAGGGTCAGATTCCTGGCGTGAAGAAGGCAAGTTGGTAACAGTCGCGAAAGGAGGTCTGTAACAATGCATGCAACCGATGTGATTGCGGATATGCTGACAAGAATCCGGAATGCAGCAAATGCAAAGCATGAAACCGTCGATATTCCCGCATCCAAGCTGAAAAAGCGGATCGCTGAAATCCTGCTTGCCGAAGGATATATCAAGGATTTTACAGAAATCGACGATAAGAAGCAGGGAATTATCAGAATAACCCTTAAATATGTTGAAAACAAGAGGAACGTCATCACCGGCATCAAGCGCATCAGTAAGCCCGGTCTGAGGGTATATGCCGGTAAAAATGAACTTCCGAGGGTTTTGGGCGGTCTGGGAATCGCTATTGTTTCCACGTCCAAGGGCGTTATGACAGATAAGGAAGCAAGAAAGCTCGGCGTTGGTGGAGAAGTGCTTGCTTTTGTCTGGTAACAGGTTGAAGGATAAATAAAAAGGAGAAGTTCTGAAAAGGGCAGGAAACTGTCCTCAATCTAAGGACTGGAGGTGCACAAAATGTCCCGAATTGGCAGATTGCCGGTGCAAATCCCGGCAGGTGTGGATGTGACGATTAACGGCCAGCAAGTGACCGTAAAAGGACCCAAGGGGACCCTGGTCGAAACCTTCCACAAGAATATGACCATTAAGAAAGAAGGAAATACCCTGGTTGTCACCAGGCCCAATGATGAGAAGTTCAACAAGGCCCTGCACGGCCTGACACGCGCATTGCTCAACAACATGGTTATCGGTGTGACACAGGGTTTCCAGAAAGAGCTTGAGATTGTCGGCGTTGGTTACAGAGCCCAAAAGCAAGGGAAAAAACTCATTCTGACACTCGGATATTCCCATCCCGTCGAAATAGAGGAACCCGCCGGTATAACCATCGAGGTTCCGTCGCCTGAAAAGATCATCGTCAAAGGCGCCAATAAGCAGGTCGTAGGCGAAGTGGCCGCAAACATCCGTGCTAAGCGTCCGCCTGAGCCGTACAAGGGTAAGGGAATCAGATACGCCGGTGAGAACATCATCCGCAAGGAAGGCAAGACCGGTAAATAGGAAAGGAGAGTGAGTGTGGCATGATCAAGCAGATTGACAGGAACAAAATCAGGATCCGCAAGCACATTCGGGTGCGTAAGAAGATCTTCGGCACATCCGATAGGCCGCGGCTCTGCGTTTTCAGAAGCGCAAAGCATATCTATGCTCAGATAATTGACGATACGAAAGGCACCACTCTTGTTGCTGCTTCCACCCTTGACAAGGCCCTGGAAGGAAAGCTTGCCAGCACAGGGAACAAGGCTGCGGCCAGGGAAGTTGGTAAACTTATTGGCAGCAAGGCTTTGGAAAAAGGCATCAAGCAGGTCGTATTCGACAGAGGCGGCTACCTTTATCATGGCAGGGTAAAAGAACTGGCCGAGGGTGCAAGAGAAGCCGGCCTGGAATTTTAGTCCGGATATCCGAGTAAGGAGGGGAACACATTGCAATCGCAGAAAATTGATCCAAACACTCTGGACCTGAAGGAAAAGGTAGTTAATATAGGCCGCGTTGCCAAGGTTGTTAAGGGTGGTAGAAACTTCCGCTTCAGCGCTTTGGTTGTGGTCGGCGACGAGAACGGATATGTGGGCGTCGGCAGCGGTAAGGCTACGGAAATTCCCGATGCCATTCGCAAGGGTATTGAGGATGCCAAGAAGAACCTCATCTTCGTTCCCATGGAAAATACCACCATTCCTCATGAGGTTATCGGTGAGTTTGGCGCGTCCAAGGTTCTGCTGAAACCGGGTAAGGAAGGTACCGGTGTTATCGCCGGAGGACCTGCCAGAGCCGTGTTGGAACTTGCGGGTATACGCGATATTTACACCAAATCATTGGGTTCCAACAACCCGGTTAATATGGTGAAGGCAACCATTGACGGCCTTTCAAAGCTCATGACCGCTGAAAAGGTGGCCAGGTACAGAGGCAAGAGCGTTGAAGAAATCCGGGATTAGGAGGTAGCTTTCAATGGGCAATTTAAAAATTACTCTGAAAAAGAGTACAATAAAGGCAAAGCAGGATCAGAAGGCTACAGTAGCCGCTCTCGGTCTTCGCAAGGTCGGACAGACCGTGGAACAGAAGGATAATCCCCAGATCCGCGGTATGATCCAGAAGATATCACACCTTGTGAGTGTCGAGGAAGTGTAAAGGAGGTGCAACCTGTGAAACTGCATGAACTGAGACCAGGAACGCCCAAAAAGGCTCCCAAGAGAAAAGGAAGAGGTCATGGTTCCGGAAACGGTAAAACGGCCGGTAGGGGAACAAAAGGTCAGAACGCAAGATCAGGCGGTGGCGTAAGGCCGGGATTTGAAGGCGGCCAGATGCCTCTATATAGAAGAATTCCCAAGAGGGGCTTTAACAACTATGAATTCAGAAAAGTTTATACCGAGGTGAAGCTCTCTGATCTCGAAGTGTTTGAGAACGGCACCGTAGTGACAGCCGAGCTTCTGAAGGCAAACGGCATCATCAAGAAGATCAACGATGGTATTGTCGTTTTGGGTAACGGTAACTTGACCAAGAAGCTGCATGTTAAAGCCGCCAGATTTACAAAAACAGCCTCCGAAAAGATTGAAGCTTTAGGAGGAAAAGCAGAGGTGGTATAAATGGAAAACTTTCTGGCCCCGCTCAAAAACGCCTGGAAGATCCCGGATCTCAGGAAGAAGATCCTGATCACGTTCCTTCTTCTCATCGTTTACCGGGTGGGTGTTTATATCCCGGTTCCCGGGCTGAGTGCCAGTGTTTTGGCCAGCATGGCGCAAAACCAGAGTGGATTGTTCGGGTTCCTGAACATCATCGGTGGTGGCGCCTTTGAAAACGCCAGTATTTTTACCATGTCCATTACGCCCTACATCAACGCGTCCATTATCATGCAGCTCCTGACCGTCGCCATACCCGCACTGGAGAGACTCCAGAAGGAAGGCGAGGAAGGCAGGAAGAAGCTGGCTCAGTGGGTGCGTTATGGAACCGTTATTCTGGGTTTCCTGCAGGCCACTTTTACGTACATTGGCTTCAGAAGCGCAATAGTGAGACCCAGCGTACTTTCGTATCTGACCATCACCTTTGCCCTGACGGCAGGTACGGCCTTTATCATGTGGCTTGGTGAGCAGATCAACGAGTACGGTATAGGAAATGGTATATCCCTGATCATTTTTGTCAACATTATTTCAAGAGGCCCACGGGCTGCAAGCTCACTTTACGGCATTGTCAAGGCTTATTCCCTCGACAATAAGCTGGCCATCGGTATTCTGATTGTGGCAGCCATCATTGTGATATTTGTGGCCGTGGTCATGTTTGTCATTTGGGTTACCCAGGCAGAAAGAAGGATTCCTGTACAATATGCCAAGCGAGTGGTTGGCCGGAAAATGTATGGCGGACAGAGCACGCATATACCCATGAAGGTGAACTCCGCGGGCGTCATCCCCATCATTTTCGCCATGTCGTTCCTGGCATTGATACCCACCATTGTCGGACTGGTGGCCCGCGATACGACCAGCAAGTTCCTTCAGTATATCATGAACTTCCATCAGAAATGGCCGTATATGGTGCTGTATGCGTTGTTCATCATGTTCTTCACCTTCTTCTATACCATCATGGTGTTCAATCCGGTGGAACTGGCGAACAACATCAAGAAAAACGGCGGGTTCATCCCCGGCATACGTCCGGGCAAGCCTACCGCGGATTATATCGCGAAAGTGCTGAACCGCATCACATGGTTCGGTGCCTTCTTCCTGGCTGTGATAGCCGTATTGCCCATCCTGCTCGGACATATTACCAAGCTGTATAATATGTGGTTTGGCGGTACATCGGTTCTCATCATGGTCGGTGTTGCCCTCGATACCATGAAGGCGGTTGAGTCCCAGCTGATGATGAGGCACTACAAGGGATTCCTGGAATAGAATATACGTGGCGGCACAAAGGCGGAGGTTTGTACCATCCGCTTTTGCCGCCCATCATTAACCAGGTTTTGGCGTTACCCTTATAATTACATTAATAATATATATAGAGGCTGGTATGTGCTATGAATCTGATACTGCTAGGTCCTCCCGGAGCAGGTAAGGGAACCCAGGCCGTACTGCTGTCCGGAGCGCTGAAGGTTCCCCATATCTCAACGGGTGATATCTTTAGGTCAAACATCAAACAGCAAACTGAGCTTGGTAAAAAGGTGTCGGACATACTCGCATCGGGCGGGCTGGTTCCGGACGATCTGACCTGTGAGATCGTCAGGGACAGGCTATCGCAGGATGATTGCCGAAATGGTTTCATCATGGATGGTTTTCCAAGAACCCTGCCCCAGGCGGAAATGTTCGAGGACATGCTGAAAGAAAAAAATCAGAAGGTCGACGCCGTGATCAATATCACCGTTGATGACGACGTGATCGTGAAACGAATGTCGGGCAGAAGGATGTGCTCCTGCGGGAAGGTCTATCATGTTACCGGCAATCCTCCGAAGAAGGAAGGCATATGCGATGCCTGCGGTTCGGCCCTTTATATCCGCGATGATGACCGCGAGGAAACCGTCCTAAAGCGCCTGAAGACATACCATGATCAGACCAGCCCGTTGATTGATTTTTACAGCAAGCGCGGTCTGATTGTCGAGGTTGACGGCGATAAGGACATTGAAGCCACATTCAGGGAAATCATGACAGCCCTTGGGCGTCAACCGGATGGAGTATAAGCATGATCAGCATCAAATCCCAAAGGGAAATTGACAAAATGAAAAAAGCCGGCGAGGTGGTCATGCTTGTCCATAGGAAGCTGGAGGAGATCATCGCGCCGGGAGTGACCACCAGGGAACTGGACAGGATCGCCGCTGAAGTTATCAGGAGCAAGGGAGCAATCCCTTCATTCAGAGGCGTACCATGTCCCTATGGTGGAATCGATTTTCCGGGGGTCATCTGTGCATCCGTCAATGAGGAAGTCATTCATGGCATACCCGGGGACAAAGTCCTTAAGGAAGGGGATATCATCAGCATTGATACAGGCGCCATACTGGATGGTTTTCATGGGGATGCTGCACGTACCTACCCCGTTGGTACGGTATCGCCTGAAGCCATGAGGCTGATCCGTGTTACGGAAGAAGCCTTCAACAGAGGGATGGCGCAAGCGGTGGAGGGAAACCGGATCATTGATATCTCCAGGGCTATCCAGAGCTATGTGGAGGAGAACGGATTTTCCGTGGTCAGGGATTATGTGGGCCATGGTATTGGCAGGGAGATGCACGAGGAGCCGCAGGTTCCGAATTATGTCTCTTCCTATAAGGGGGTTCGGCTCTCAGCCGGAATGACGCTTGCCATCGAGCCCATGGTCAATGTTGGAACCTGGCGTGTCCGTGTGCTGGATGACAAGTGGACAGTGGTAACGGCTGACGGCAGTCTTTCAGCGCATTATGAGAACACGATAGCCATAACACCCAACGGACCGGAAATCCTTACCGCTCTTTATTGAAATTGCTGAAACTGAATTAGAATATTGAAAAAATAAGAAAAATCATATACAATATTGACTTGGGCTTTAGTCCAGAAACGGGGTGAATGGCTTGGATGCCGTAATAGGACGGTATGTATGGTCCAAGGCCGGCAGGGATAAAGACAGGCTTTTCATCATTATAGATGTGGTTGATGACGCACATGTCCTCATTGCCGACGGTGATCTAAGGCCTGTAAGCAAACCGAAGAAAAAGAAACTCAAACATTTACGGATTACCCATAAGATAGCAGAGGAGATATCTCAAACGGTTCTGAGTCGAAAGAAGCTGACGGATGCCGATTTGAGAAAGGCCATTGAAAGGTACCTGGAGGAGCAATCGGCTGATTCTGCGTGCGAGGAGGGTTAAAGTGTCGAAGGAAGATGTCATAGAACTGGAAGGTACGGTTGTGGAAGCACTTCCGAATGCCATGTTCAGAGTGCAGCTTGAGAACGGACATGTCATTCTCGCCCATATATCCGGAAAGCTCAGAATGAATTATATTCGTATTCTTCCCGGCGATAAGGTTACCGTTGAGATGTCCACATATGACCTCTCACGCGGCAGAATTACATGGAGAGGTAAATCGTGATTCAAGCGCCAGCATGATTGGAGGGTTGAGACAATGAAGGTAAAACCATCGGTGAAAAAAATCTGTGAAAAGTGCAAGGTTATCCGCAGAAAGGGCCGCGTTATGGTCATCTGTGAAAATCCTAAGCATAAGCAGAGACAGGGCTGATACAAGCAGATCATTTAAACGGATTGACAACCGGCGACCTTCAGGGCGCCGGTCATCATTCATAGCCAGTCGTTGCAGTCGCTCGCAGTATGGTGCCCGCGATTGGGAATTCCGGGAAATAGCCCGGTTCATAGCTGAGGAAAAACAAGACGAGATTACGTAACAGACTGGCCCTGAAAAATAGACTTATAGCGGTCTTTATCTCCGGGCAGATTGTACCGGCTTTGGTGTTTGCTCCTGACGGATGACAGCTTGTCGGTCTAAGTTTGTGTAATTTTGGGAAGAATGATTTTTGTATGGCGGCTGATCCCTATGGGCCTGTTCATTCAACCCTGGGGAGCATGCAAAGATCTTTATCATATATAGAATAACCCAAATAAAAACGATTAATCAAAGAGGTAACCAATCGGAGGTGTAGTGAATTGGCTCGTATAGCAGGTGTAGACTTGCCAAGAGAAAAAAGAGTTGAAATCGGCCTGACGTATATCTACGGGATAGGGAGAAGTCGCTCTCTGGAAATACTGGCTAAAACCGGTGTAAATCCCGATACACGTGTGCGCGATTTGACAGACGATGAAATCAGCAAACTCCGCGAAACCATTGAGAAGGAATATACCGTTGAAGGCGACCTCAGAAGGGAAGTCGCCATGAACATCAAGCGCCTTATTGAAATCAGGTGTTATCGCGGGATTAGGCATAGAATGGGTCTGCCGGTTCGTGGGCAGAGGACGAAGACAAATGCCAGGACCAGAAAGGGTCCGAGAAAGACCATTGCCAATAAGAAGAAGTAGTCGGGAGGTCGATGAATAAAAATGGCAGCAGCAAAAGTTGTAAGAAGGGCAAGAAAAAGGAAGGAAAAAAAGAATATTGAACGTGGCGCTGCTCACATTCATTCTTCTTTTAATAATACGATAGTCACCATCACCGATGTTCAGGGTAATGCTATTTCCTGGGCGAGTGCCGGCGGACTCGGGTTCAGAGGTTCCAAGAAGAGCACGCCCTTCGCGGCTCAGCAAGCGGCTGAAGCGGCAGCAAAGGCAGCCATGGAACACGGTATGAAAACAGTTGCAGTTTACGTCAAAGGACCCGGTGCGGGAAGAGAAGCCGCAATCCGTGCGCTTCAGGCAGCCGGTCTTGAGGTTAGTTCGATCAAGGATGTGACCCCGATTCCCCACAATGGCTGCAGGCCGCCGAAAAGAAGAAGGGTATAATGGAGGTGTAGCAATCGATGGCAAAATATACAGGTGCATCTTGTAAGCTCTGCAGAAGGGAAGGGCAGAAACTCTTCCTCAAGGGCGAAAGATGTTATGGAAATAAATGCGCAATCAGCAGAAGGGCTTATGCTCCTGGTCAGCATGGCGCTCAGAGGAAAAAGCTTTCGGAATATGGCGTCCAGTTGCGTGAAAAGCAGAAGGCCAAGAGGTTCTATGGTCTTCTGGAAAGCCAGTTCAGAAAATACTTTGAAATGGCATCCCGCAAGAAGGGTATCACCGGCGAACTCCTGCTTCAGATACTGGAAACCAGACTGGACAATGTGGTTTACAGGCTCGGATTTGCCACAACCCGTGCCGAAGCCCGTCAGCTTGTGACACATGGTCACTTCGAGGTAAACGGGAAACGCGTCAATATTCCTTCATACCTTGTAAAGGTTAACGATACCATCAGCGTATGCGAAAAGAGCAAGAAATCTGTCAGGTTCAAGGAAATCCTTGATGTTACCGGCTCAAAGGTTGTACCGAAGTGGCTTGAAGTCGATCAGGAAAATCTCACGGGCAAGGTCGTGGCACTGCCAACCCGCGAGGATATCGACCTCCAGGTACAGGAGCACTTGATCGTCGAGTTGTACTCGAAGTAAACCTTTGTAACACAAAAGCTCTTGCGCTCGGAATTCTAATAACCCAAGGAGGGTTGATTCATGATCGAAATGGAAAAGCCAAGGATAGAATGCGTAGAGAGCGCGGAAGGCAATACCTACGGGAAGTTCGTCATAGAGCCTTTGGAGAGGGGCTATGGCATTACACTTGGCAATTCCCTGAGAAGGATACTGCTTTCGTCTCTGCCGGGAGTAGCCGTAACATCCATCAAGGTCGACGGTGTGCTGCATGAGTTCACCACGATTCCAGGCGTTGTGGAGGATATGACCGAGATCATCCTGAACATCAAGGAACTTCGGCTGAAACTTCACAGCGACCAGCCCAAGACCCTGTATATCGACTTTGAGGGGGAGGGCGAAATCAAGGCGTCCGATATCAAGCCGGATGCAGACGTTGAGATTCTGAATCCGGATTTGCATATCGCCACGGTGAGCGGTAACAACAGGTTCTATATGGAGCTCAATGTTAGCCATGGAAGGGGCTATGTTCCGGCCGAGAAGAATAAAATGCCCAACCAGCCTATCGGCATTATACCGGTTGACTCCATTTATACGCCTGTAAGGAAGGTTAATTATACAGTCGAGAACACTCGTGTCGGACAGATTACCGACTATGATAAGCTGACCATTGAAGTGTGGACTGACGGTTCCATAGCTCCCGATGAAGCAATCAGCCTTGGGGCAAAGATCCTGAGCGATCATCTGAATCTCTTCATTAACCTGACTGACAGGGCAAAGAATACGGAGGTTCTTGTTGAAAAGGGCGAGCCTGCAAGGGATAAGATTCTTGAGATGACCATCGAGGAATTGGATCTTTCTGTCAGGTCGTATAATTGCCTGAAGAGGGCCGGTATCAATACGGTAGAGGATTTGATCAGCAAAACTGAGGAAGAAATGATGAAAGTGAGAAATCTCGGGCGCAAGTCCCTTGAGGAAGTCGTCCAGAAACTGGCGGCGCTCGGTTTGAAGCTTGCTCCATCCGAAGATTGATTAAAGAGTAACAGTAACTAGGGAGGGAATATAAAATGCCTGCACAAAGGAAATTGGGAAGGCCTACGGATCAGCGCAAGGCGATGCTGAAGGGACTGGTAACCTCTCTTTTCCAGCATGGACGGATAGAGACAACCGAAATGAGGGCAAAGGAAGTCAGGAATATCGCAGAAAAGCTTATTACCCTTGCTGTAAGGGAATGCGATAATTTCACATCCAAAAGCGTCACTGTCAGTGTTCCGGTTGTTGACAGCAAAGGTCGTAAAATGCTGAAAACCGTAACCAGCAAAAACGGTAACGAGTACCAGGTGGTTGAGAGGGAAAAGAAGGAAGAATTGAGGACTGTGGACGCTCCTTCAAGGCTTGCAGCCAGAAGGCAGATCATGAACTGGGTCTACAGGGTCAAGGATGATAAGGGTAAGTCAATCAGCCTTACCAATAAACTGTTCGATGAAATTGCTCCGAAATACAAGGACAGAAAAGGCGGATATACCCGTATTTACAAACTTGGACAAAGAAGAGGCGACGGTGCGGAGATGGTCGTGCTGGAGCTCATATAAATACGGGTAAATAGGAATTGGGTATGCGATGGAGAGCGGGCAGGGGTTTCCGTTCTCCATTGTTTCATTTAAAGCCAGATATGAATATGTAGCATCCAATGGATGGAATGCCCGCTCCGGTTTCCCAGGATACAAAATACCAATCACAGCAACTGATGCGGATACAGGGGATGCAATATGATAGAATTCAGGGACGTCTATTTTGAATATGGCACTAATACCACAGGGCAGCCTTCCACGCCTGCCATCAACGGGATTAGCGAATGCATCCGGGAAGGCGAATTTGTTGTGGTGCTGGGACGTAACGGCTCCGGGAAGTCCACCATGGCCCGCCTGATGAATGCTCTTCTGCTTCCCACAGGCGGAACTGTGTGGGTGGAGGGCATGAATACCGCTGATGGCGATAAGATATGGGAGATCAGAAAAACACTTGGAATGGTCTTTCAGAATCCGGACAACCAGCTTGTTGCCACAACAGTCGAGGAGGATCTGGCCTTTGGACCGGAAAACCTTGGATTGCCACCCGAGGAAATACGAAGACGCATCGATGCGGCTGCCAGATATGTGGGTATGGAAGAGCACATGCATCATTCGCCGCATATGCTTTCTGGCGGTCAGAAACAACGCGTTGCCATAGCCGGCATACTGGCTATGGAACCTAAGTGCATCGTGCTGGACGAGGCCACGTCCATGCTGGATCCACGAGGCCGGCAAGAGGTCATCAAACTTATCCGCACCCTGAACAAGGAAAAAAGGATGACAATCATCTTAATCACCCACCACATGGAAGAGGCTGTGCATGCGGATCGGGTGATGGTTATGGACAGAGGGCGCATCGTCATGCAAGGTACCCCCAGGGAGATCTTTTCACGGGTGGAGGAACTGAAAGAGCTTGGCCTCAGTGTGCCCCAGGTTACGCAGTTCATACATGAGCTGAACTTGAGAGGTATTGTGCGCGAAGGTACCGCCCTCACTCTTGAAGAGGCGGAAGAAAGCCTGAAAGCGGTACTAACCAAGACAGGAGGCAATCAATCTGCCTGCCAGGACCCGGACGCTGCGAAGGAAACAGCGGAGGTTATCGTGAGGATCCGTGATTTGAGCCATACCTATATGCCGGGAACAACCTTTGAAAGAAAAGCCCTTCAGCAGGTGAATATGGATATCATGAAGGGCGAGATCCTGGGAATTATCGGCCATACCGGCTCCGGTAAATCCACGCTGGTCCAGCACCTGAACGGGCTGCTCAAGCCCACCGCCGGCAGCATTACGGTAGATGGCCTGGAATGCGGCAGCAAAACCTTAAAGGAGCTTCGCCAAAAGGTTGGCCTCATCTTCCAGTATCCGGAGCACCAGTTGTTTGAGGAAACGGTTTATAAGGACATCATATTTGGGCTGACCAAAATGGAGCTGCCTAAGGAGGAGATCGACAGGCGCGTGAAGCGCGTCCTGGATATCCTTGGGCTTCCCGAGGAACTGCTCTGGAAATCGCCCTTTGAGCTATCAGGAGGGCAGAAAAGAAGGGTTGCCATAGCTGGCGTGCTGGTGATGGAGCCCGAGATACTCGTGCTGGACGAACCGACAGCCGGACTGGATCCAAGGGGTAGCGAAGAGGTATTCTCCATCCTGACCGAACTGAACAGGACCAATGGCACGACAATACTTATCATATCCCACAGCATGGAACAGATCGCCGCCTATTGCGACCGCATTGCCGTGTTGAACAGGGGCAGGCTTGAGATGCTCGATACCCCACGCAAGGTATTCAGCCAGGAGGAAAAGCTCCACAGCCTGGGGCTGGATATTCCGGAAATCACCCGCCTGTTCAGGAGACTGCATCGAGCAGGCTATCCGGTGAGCGGGAATGTGCTGACTATTTCGGAAGCTGTAAGGACAATTGATGAAGCGGTATCTGCCCTGAGTCCGGGCAAAGGGGGGAAGAATCCATGAACGGTAATATCACGCTGGGACAGTATATTCCCGGTGAATCCGTCCTGCACCGAATGGATCCCAGGTCCAAGATCATCTGGACGGCCCTGCTCATGGTGGCTGTGTTCATCATCAACACATGGCAGGAATACGTCATGATGGGGGCTTTCATCATCATGCTGCTGGTCGTCAGCGGGATTCCGGTCAAGCAGTCCCTGAAAGGCATCAAACCCCTGGTTTTGATTCTGGCTATAACCGCCATCCTGAACATTTTCTTTGTTCAGGGCACGCCTCTGGTGAAGATAGGACCCGTGGTGATTAGCTATGAGGGAATTTTTTCGGCCATAATGCTGTTCTTCAGGCTTGTGATGCTGGTCATTGTAGCTTCACTGATGACTCTGACCACAACCCCCATGGCCATGACAGACGGGATTGAACACATGATGAAACCCCTGGAACGCATAGGGGTTCCGGCTCACGAGATTGCCATGATGATGTCCATCGCCCTTCGGTTCATTCCCACGCTCATGGAGGAGACCGAGCGCATCATGAAGGCGCAGGCTTCGAGGGGTGCGGATTTTGATACGGGGAATATCCTGAAAAGGGTCAAAAGCTTTATTCCCGTCCTCGTTCCCCTTTTTGTCAGCGCTTTCAAGCGTGCCGATGAACTGGCGGAAGCCATGGAAGCCAGATGCTACCGCGGCAGCAAGGGCAGGACGAGGCTGAAACAAATCCGTTTTACCAGGCTGGATTTTACGGCAAGCCTGGCAGGCGCCCTGTTCCTCCTGATCCTGTTTGGATGGCGTTTTCTGGTTCACGGATGAGCCATTGGATGTGAATTTATTGTTATTTAAAGGGAAAAAAGGGTATATACTCATATAAAGAAGTAAACCAAGGTGCCGATCTCAAAAACAGGATGAATTTGGGAGGACGTGCGCTCTCATGTATATTTCGGTGAATGTCATCAAGGAAAAAAGCTTTGATCCTGTTTTCAAGGTCAGGGTAAGCTACCAGGATCAGGATGTTTCATTCAGCAATGTGGTGGTGGAAGTCCTGAGACAGCCACCAAAGGTTACCATCAATTACCCTGAGGAGATAAAGAGCGTTCTTCCGAAGATCAACGCTAAAAAATTGGAACTGGAGATCCTGAACAAGATCGCCGAGTTCCTCCTGTTAGCATCAAAGGCATAAGCGGATGGTCCTTGTGAAAACGTATTATTCCAGATACTCCCCTTTTTTTTGGATGAAAAGATTGCCAGACGTATCCACCGAGGCATAAAAGACCATCCGGTAATCGGTTATACCCCTTTCCCGGAGCTGCTGATTCAGCCATTCCTTGTCGATATTCATTTTTTTCATGGTTTCGCTCATGAGCCTGCCGTCGATGATCAGATCGATGGTATGGCCTTCATATTTTGTGTCGATCTTGAGATCTTCAGGTGTGACCGGGCGTTTCTGGGATTTAAGGATAACGCTCAGCTGGCCGTTGGTTTCCAGAATCGCGTATTCCACGTCGCTGACGTTCTGGACGCTGTGGAACCTGAGCTGTTCAAGGAGTTCATTGATGGTGCACATTTCCTTTTGCATGTTCTTTTCAAGCATCCGGCCGTTCCGGATCAGGATGGTGGGCTTGCCGCAGATATAACCCCTTATCCGCACGCTCTTGATTGAAATATAGGAAATCAGGAGCTGGCAGGCCACCAGGACCGCGATAGGAATGAGGGCATGATGGAGCTTTCGGTCGTCTTCGGTTAAGGGCAGTGCCGCAAGTTCCGAAATCATGACGGCTATAGCGAACTCAAAGGGCTGGAGCTGACCGATCTGCCTTTTGCCCATGAGCCGCATGCTGACAACAACCACCAGGTATAGCAAGAGGGTCTTCCAGATGAGCGATAGAATGCCTTCCAACGATACAACCTCCGTCACAGGGAATGCAAGGGTTAGTTTATCCCTGCTCCGGACGAATCATGCAGGGAAGCGCTTATCGGAAGCATTCTGAAGAAACGCGGACAGGTTCCTGAAAAAATCCTGTTTGTATAGCCGGGAAAAAAGCACGGAAATTGGAGACAAAGCGCTATGTGGCATCATTTTCAGCCAGGAGCGATGCCAGCGGAGGGCATTCTTCACGGAGGATGGAGTAAAGCTTCAGGTCATGATAAACACCGTTATGGAAAGTGGCCTGACGCATGGTCCCTTCATAGGTGAACCCGCATTTCTCGACAACACGTATACTGGCAATGTTCTGGCTCATGACGTTTACTTGCAGCCTGTTGATGGGCCAGACGGCAAACATATAGGCACAGAACAGCATAAGGGCTTCGGTCATATAACCCTGGCCTGCGTATTTCATGTCAAACAGCTCGTATCCTACCTCGTAGCCGGACTGGTAGTCCAGACCCTTGAAATAGAGGATCTCGCCTACATAATCCCCTTCATGGGAAAGGATTAGCATACGCCCCTCATCGTGGGACCAGAAACCGGTCTCTCTGTATTCTTCCCGGAACTTGTTCAGAGGAGGAATTTGCAGGTGCCAGTAGAGCCCCTTTTTGTTGATGTCGGTGATGAGCTCATATATCTGATCCACTTCATCAGGGGAGACGGTCCGAAGAATGACTTTTTTACCTCTTATCATAGCTTGTCCTCTCTCTTCGCAGCAAACAACCTTTTATTGACCATGCCACCATTATATCATATAATGAATGCGATCTCCGAAAAAATGCAAAATGACCCGAATCGCGGCATTTACAGCATACTTTTATCGCAGGATTATTATGTCAGCAATAATCGCCCGAAATGCAGAAGGAGTTCCAGGCGAAAAAGTTAGCTCCGCAGGGTTTCGCACAAAAAGCCTTTGTCCTTCAGCGCCTGAGGCGAAATTTTCTGGGAGGATGTCCATGTACTACATAGGGATTGATTTAGGGGGAACCAATATTGCCGCCGGTATCGTGGATGAAAACGGTACCATCATCAAAAAAGGCAGTGTCCCTACCGGAAGGACCCGCGCTTCAGAAGCAATCGTAGAAGATATGTGCGTCCTCGTGAAACGGCTCATGGAAGACGCAGGTATCAAAGAAGGGCAAGTGCATTCCATTGGCATTGGAAGCCCGGGTACACCCGATAGGAAGAATGGCATCATCATCTATAACAATAACCTTGGCTTCAGGAATGTGCCCATCCGGGAGCTTTTCCGGAAACATTTCAACTTGCCCGTATACCTTGAGAATGATGCCAACTGTGCGGCTATCGCCGAAAGTGTGGCAGGTGCTGCCAAAGGCGAACCCTATGCGGTGGTCATCACCATCGGAACAGGAATAGGCGGTGGTGTGATTATCGATAATAAGCTGTATACCGGTTTCAACGGCGCAGGCGGAGAACTGGGGCATGTGGTGATCCGAATGGGCGGCGAAGCATGCACCTGTGGCAGGAAAGGCTGCTGGGAGGCCTACTCTTCGGCAACCGCCCTGATTCGCCAAACCGTCCGCGCGGCAGAAGAGAATCCCCAGTCAGCCATCCACAGGCTGGTCAACGGCGATTTGAGCAAGATCGATGCGAAAACCGCTTTCGATGCCGCCCGCCTTGGCGACGCAACCGGCAAAAAAATAGTGGATCAGTATATTGATATGCTGGCTGAAGGCCTGGCAAACATGATCAACATCTTCCAGCCCAGTGTTGTCGTGCTGGGAGGCGGTGTTTCGAAAGAAGGAGAGAACCTGCTCGGTCCCTTGAGGGAGAAACTGAAGGGCAGGACTTATTGCGCCGAGGGCATTGAAAACACCCGCCTTGTGGCCGCCCAAATGGGCAATGATGCCGGCATAGTGGGCGCCGCATTCATATCCAGGGCCTGATTCGGGAAACAAAGGGTGTCAGGACAGTAAGGTCTGATTCATGAGGAACATCAAGCTAATTCTGGAATACGACGGTTCCAAATATCACGGGTGGCAATATCAGGACAATGCGTGGACGGTTCAGCAGGAACTGGCAGAAGCCATCAAAAAGCTGACCGGCGAGTCGGTCATGCCCGAAGGTGCCGGAAGAACCGATGCGGGCGTTCATGCCCTGGGGCAGGTGGCTTGTTTTAAAACCCAGTCATCCATCCCCGCCGAGAAGTTTGCTCTTGCCCTTAACAGCCTTTTGTCACCGGGAATCTGCGTCCTGCGTTCGGAGGAAGCGCCCCCTGACTTCCATCCCAGGTTTTCGGCAAAAGGCAAGCATTACCGTTATCTGATCCTGAACAGGAAGCAGCGTTCTCCGCTTTGGGAGAACCGGGCCTGGCATGTGCGGGATGAACTGGACCTGGAGGCGATGGTCAAAGCCGCCGGCTATCTTAAAGGAACCCATTATTTTCGGGCATTTTGTGCTTCAGGTCACCAGAACAGGACCTTTGAAAGAACCATTACCTATTCCGCATGGACATTCCAGGGCGATATTCTCTGCTATGACACCAAGGGAAACGGGTTTCTTTATAACATGGTCCGTATCATGACCGGCGCCATGGTGGATATTGGCAGAGGGCGCTACCCGCCGGAAGTGATTCTGGAGGCTTTTGAGACGGGAGACAGGAATACGCTGGGGATGACAGCCCCGGCCATGGGTTTGTACCTGGTGGAAGTATTCTATTGAATGAAGTGAAACTGAATGAAGCGCGGGCGCTTATGGTCGGACCGGCTGACGGCCTGGCGGAGTTTTTGGAGGCGCCAAAGGGGAGCATGAACGATGAAGATGTCCGGCAAGCTGTATAAAGGAGCAACCATTCTGGATGAAAGGATTGTGGATGTGGATGATGAATCAGGGACCTACCAGGATCGCCTGGAGCAATGCCTTGTGGCGTTGTGTTCCCAATTGTCCATCGAAGTGCCCCTCTGGCTATCGAAAAACACGCGGGAATATGTCCGGTTCCGGAGAACTTCCTTCAATGCGGACCAGTTCTTCCATCCAGTCCATTTTGACAGGTTCGAGATACGGATTGTCGAATAAGGCAGAGGTGGTGTTGATTTCAGGTGTTGATCGGCAGTTTTTTGCCCAATAAAAAAATCAACGCCTTGTATTGACATTGATTTTTCCCTATGTTAGAATTATTAACTGCATTATTATAAATGACGTATTGTATTTGGTTTCCGATTTGTGCATATTCACCGTAGGATGTTCACCATTAGTATAGCACAATTGTATGAACAGTACAATACATGTCAATAATCTTTTAAGAACTTAAAAATATAGAGCGGGAGAATGATAGTTTGGAGTATTTATGCGTATGCAGTATCCAACCGGCCAATTACTTGCGGAAAAGGAAGCATAGCTGCCGGAACAGACGGATCTTTCCCCCTTCTATATTTTTATGTTTTTTTGTCTAATTACATGAGTCCGACGAGGTGATATGAATGGTTCATCCGGTCAAATTTGGCAGGACAACGCGCATGAGTTATGCCAGAATCCAGGAAGTCCTTGAAATGCCCAATCTGATTGAAGTCCAGAAAAACTCATACAAACATTTTCTCGAGGAAGGTCTTAGGGAAGTATTACGGGATGTCTCTCCCATAACAGATTATACCGGAAACTTAATCATGGAATTCATCGACTACACCCTTGAAACCGACAATATCAAGTATACGGTCGAGGAGTGTAAGGAGAGGGACGCCACTTACTGCGCGCCCCTTAAGGTGAAGGTCCGTTTGATCAACAAGGAGACCGGCGAGGTCAAGGAACAGGAAATCTTTATGGGTGATTTCCCGCTCATGACCGAAACCGGAACCTTTGTCATCAATGGTGCCGAGCGTGTTATCGTCAGCCAGCTGGTCCGCTCGCCGGGTGTGTATTATGCCAGGGAAAAGGACAGATCTGGCAATAACCTTTTTTCCAATACGGTTATTCCTTATCGCGGCGCATGGCTTGAATATGAAACCGATTCTGCCGAGGTCGTCTATGTACGCATAGACAGGACCAGGAAGCTTCCCATAACCCAGTTCCTGCGCGCCCTGGGCTATGGCACCGACGCGGAGATCCTCGATCTCTTCGGTGAAGAGCCCAAGCTTTTGGCGACCATCGCCAAAGACGGCACCAAGAACAGGGAAGAAGGGCTCTTTGAAGTGTACAAGCGTCTCCGCCCGGGCGAGCCGCCCACCGAGGAAAGCGCCAGCACGCTCATCAACAACCTTTTCTTTGATCCCAGGCGCTATGATTTGTCCAACGTGGGCCGCTATAAGTTCAACAAGAAGCTCTCTCTTGCCAACCGCATCAGGAACCAGATAGCGGCTGAGGATATTAAAGATAATCAGACAGGAAAAGTCATTGTCAAGGCCGGAGAAGAAATCACCGAGGAAAAAGCCTGGAAAATCCAGAATTCTGGAATCAATGTGGTCCATGTGGATGTAGAGGGCAAGCCGGTTAAGGTTATCGGCAACCTGACCGTGGATATTGCCGGCTATGTTGATTTTGATCCTGCCAGGGCCGGCATTACCGAAAAGGTCCGCTACGATGTCCTCATGGAGATCCTGAACGAGCACAGGAAGGCGAAGGAAGAAGAGCTTATCGCTGTGCTCAGGGAAAACAGGGACAGGCTGATGCCCAGGCATATCACCAAGGAAGATATCGTTGCCACCGTCAACTATCTCTTCAACCTGGACCATGGTATTGGCCACATCGACGATATCGATCACCTGGGGAACAGGCGTCTCCGCTCCGTCGGAGAACTTCTCCAGAACCAGTTCCGCATCGGCCTGGCCCGTATGGAAAGAGTGGTCCGCGAGAGGATGACCATTCAGGATATCGATGCGGCAACACCCCAGGCACTCATCAATATCCGTCCTGTTGCCGCGGCCATCAAGGAGTTCTTTGGATCCAGCCAGCTGTCCCAGTTCATGGATCAGACCAACCCGCTGGCTGAGCTGACCCATAAGCGCCGACTGAGTGCCCTGGGTCCCGGTGGTCTGTCCCGGGACCGGGCAAGCTTTGAAGTGCGTGACGTCCACCATTCCCACTATGGGCGTATGTGCCCCATTGAGACTCCTGAAGGTCCCAATATCGGTCTTATCGGTTCCTTGAGTACTTATGCCCGCGTCAATGAATACGGGTTCATCGAAACACCCTACCGGAAGGTGGTAAACGGCCGGGTTACCGGCGAAACCGAATACATGACCGCCGATGAGGAAGATCCCTACATCATCGCAGAAGCCAACGAACCGCTTGATGAAAACGGATATTTCATCAACAAGCGTGTCGGTTGCCGGTTCCAGGATCAGATCATCGAAGTGGACAGGGACAAGGTCCAATACATGGATGTATCGCCGAAACAGCTGGTTTCGGTTGCCACAGCCATGATCCCGTTCCTGGAAAACGACGACGCCAACCGCGCCCTCATGGGTTCCAACATGCAGCGCCAGGCTGTGCCGCTGATCAAGCCGGAGGCGCCCATTATCGCCACCGGCATAGAATACAGGGCGGCGAGAGACTCCGGCGTCTGCGTGATTGCCAAGAATTCGGGTGTGGTGGAGAAGGTTACCGCTAACGAGATCGTTGTCCGGACCAACTCCGGCACCAAGGATTATTACAAGCTCCTGAAATACCAACGCTCCAACCAGGGTACCTGCATCAACCAGCGCCCGATTGTCAGGAAGGGCGATGTGGTTGAAGAAGGGGATGTTATTGCCGACGGTCCGTCCACTGAAAACGGCGAGATTGCGCTTGGCAAGAACGTCCTGATCGGGTTCATGACCTGGGAAGGCTATAACTACGAAGACGCCATCCTCATCAGCGAAGAGCTGGTGCGGGATGATGTCTATACATCCATACACATTGAGGAATATGAAGCGGAGTCCCGCGATACCAAGCTGGGTCCCGAAGAGATCACACGGGATATCCCCAATGTGGGTGAGGATTCCCTCAAGGATCTGGACGAGAGGGGCATCATCCGCATCGGTGCCGAGGTTCGTTCGGGCGATATCCTGGTTGGCAAGGTCACGCCGAAGGGCGAGACCGAGCTGACAGCCGAGGAGCGCCTGCTCAGGGCCATATTCGGTGAGAAGGCCAGGGAAGTCCGCGATACCTCGCTAAGGGTGCCTCATGGTGAATCGGGTATCGTGGTGGATGTTAAGGTGTTCACCCGCGAGAACGGCGATGAGCTGCCACCGGGAGTGAACCAACTGGTGCGTGTCTACATCGCGCAGAAGAGAAAGATTTCAGTAGGCGACAAGATGGCCGGACGCCATGGTAACAAAGGTGTCATTTCCAGGATTCTTCCTGTTGAGGATATGCCATTCCTGCCGGACGGCACACCGCTCCAGATCGTGCTGAATCCGCTGGGTGTTCCATCACGTATGAACATCGGTCAGGTGCTTGAGACACACCTGGGCTATGCTGCCAAGGTGCTGGGATGGAAAGTGGCTACTCCTGTATTTGACGGTGCCAACGAGAAGGACATCTTTGAGACGCTGAAACTGGCCGGGCTTCCCGAGGACGGCAAGACCGTGCTCTATGACGGCCGTACCGGCGAACCCTTTGATAACCGCGTCACCGTCGGGTACATGTACTTCCTGAAACTGGCCCATCTGGTTGACGACAAGATCCATGCCCGTTCAACCGGTCCCTACTCCCTGGTTACCCAGCAGCCCCTGGGTGGTAAAGCCCAGTTCGGCGGCCAGCGCTTCGGTGAAATGGAAGTGTGGGCCCTTGCCGCTTACGGTGCCGCCTACTCGCTCCAGGAGGTCCTCACGGTCAAGTCCGACGACGTGGTTGGCCGCGTGAAGACCTACGAAGCCATCGTGAAAGGCGAGAATGTGCCTGAACCCGGTATTCCTGAGTCCTTCAAGGTCCTGATGAAGGAACTGCAGAGCTTGTGCCTTGATGTGAAGGTGTTCAGCGACCAGCATGAAGAGATCGAGATCAAGGAATCTGTCTTCGACGATCTGGAAGAGCTGGATGTCAACATCGAAGGCCGCGAGGATGAGACCGCATCCTATCTGGACTTTGAGGAAGAGGAAAGCAAAGATGTGATAGATGACGATTTTGAGATCGACGCCATCAGCGAGGCCGAGTTCAATGCGGCCGAAGAGCTGAACGAGGACCTGGTCACCGATCTGCTTGGCGGGGGCGATCTGATCTCAGACGATGACGACGATGATGATGATATATAGGAGGGTGACGGGCGATGTTTGAACTGAACAATTTCGATGCCATTCAGATAGGCCTGGCCTCCCCGGAAAAAATCAGGGAATGGTCACGGGGAGAGGTCAAAAAGCCGGAAACCATCAATTACAGAACGCTGAAACCCGAACGGGACGGCTTGTTCTGTGAAAGGATATTCGGCCCCACCAGGGACTGGGAATGCCATTGCGGCAAATACAAGAGGGTCCGCTATAAGGGGATCATCTGCGATCGGTGCGGCGTTGAAGTCACCCGATCCAAGGTGAGACGCGAGAGAATGGGCCATATTGAGCTGGCCGCTCCCGTGTCCCATATATGGTATTTCAAAGGCATCCCGAGCCGCATGGGCCTGCTCCTGGACATGTCCCCGAGAGCCCTTGAGAAGGTTCTGTATTTTGCGGCCTATGTGGTGCTTGATCCGGGCACCACACCGCTTGCCTATAAACAGATCCTGAACGAGAAGGAATACAGGGAGAGCCTTGAAAAGTTCGGCAACAACTTCCGTGCCGGCATGGGTGCAGAGGCTATTAAGGAACTCCTGCAAAACCTGGACCTTGATAAAATGTCCAAGGAACTCCGTGAAGAGGTTGAAAACTCCAACGGCCAGAAGAAGGTGCGCGCCATTAAGCGCCTTGAGGTTGTGGAAGCCTTCCGGACTTCCGGCAATAAGCCTGAATGGATGATTCTGGATGTTATCCCGGTCATCCCGCCGGAACTTCGCCCCATGGTGCAGTTGGACGGCGGACGCTTCGCCACCTCGGACCTGAACGATCTCTACCGCCGTGTGATCAACCGCAACAACCGTCTGAAGAGGCTTCTTGACCTGGGCGCTCCGGAGATCATCGTAAGGAACGAGAAGAGAATGCTCCAGGAAGCCGTTGACGCGCTGATCGACAACGGGCGCCGCGGACGGCCCGTCACCGGCCCCGGAAACAGGCCGCTGAAATCCCTTTCCGATATGCTGAAGGGTAAACAGGGACGCTTCCGCCAGAACCTCCTGGGTAAGCGCGTGGACTACTCCGGCCGTTCGGTTATCGTGGTTGGTCCCGAACTGAAGATATACCAGTGCGGCCTTCCCAAGGAAATGGCGCTGGAGCTGTTCAAGCCCTTTGTCATGAAGAAGCTGGTTGAAAAAGGGCTTGCCCATAACATCAAGAGCGCCAAGAGAATGGTGGAGCGCGTGAAGACCGAGGTCTGGGACGTCCTTGAAGAAGTGATCAAGGAACATCCCGTGCTCCTGAACCGTGCGCCTACGCTCCACAGGCTGGGTATCCAAGCCTTTGAGCCGGTACTGGTCGAGGGGCGCGCCATCAAGCTCCATCCGCTGGTCTGTACCGCATACAACGCGGACTTCGACGGCGACCAGATGGCCGTGCACGTCCCGCTGTCGGCTGAAGCGCAGGCTGAGGCCCGCTTCCTGATGCTGTCGGCCAACAACCTCTTAAAGCCCCAGGATGGTAAACCGGTTGTGGTTCCCACCCAGGACATGGTTTTGGGCAGCTACTATCTGACCATGGAAAAAGAGGCCGTGAAAGATGAGAACGGCAACGTGATTAACGGTGTGATTGGAGAGGGCAAGGCCTTCTCGTCGCCCGAAGAGGCCCTGATGGCCTATCAGAACGGTTATGTCAGCCTCCATGCAAAAATCAAGGTGAAGAGAACCCTTGAAATAGATGGTGTCAAAAAATCCAAGATCATCAACACCACCGTGGGCAAGATCATATTCAACAGCGCCATCCCGCAGAATCTGGGGTTTGTGGACAGAACCAACCCCGAGACCATGTTTGACTATGAAATCGACTTTGTGACAGGCAAGAAGGAACTGGGCAAGATCATCGATCGTTGCATCAAGATCAACGGCGCCCACAAGACAGCCATTGTCCTCGACGATATCAAGGCGCTGGGCTTCAAGTACTCCACAAAGGGCGCCATCACCATCGGTATTACCGACATGGTTATTCCGGAGGTCAAGCAGCGCTATCTCGAAGAGACCGACAAGAAGATCGAGGAGATCGAAAGGCACTACAGGAACGGACTTCTCAACAAGGAAGAGAGAAAGCGTGCCATCATCACGGCCTGGAGCAAGACCACGGAAGACATCAAGAATGCCCTGGTCAATACGCTGGATCGCTTCAATCCTGTATACATGATGTCTCAGTCCGGTGCGCGCGGTAATATCAACCAGATCCGTCAGCTGGCCGGTATGCGCGGCCTGATGGCCGATACATCCGGTGAGACCATTGAAATTCCGATCCGCTCCAACTTCCGCGAAGGTTTGAACGTTCTTGAGTACTTCATCTCCACCCACGGTGCGAGAAAGGGTCTGGCCGACACCGCGCTGAGAACCGCCGACTCCGGTTACCTGACCCGCCGCCTTGTGGACGTAGCACAGGATGTGATCATCCGGGAAGAGGATTGCGGTACCACCGACGGCATCGAGGTTCAGGCGATCGTTGCCAGTGGCAAACCTATCGAATCCCTGGCCGAGCGCCTGTCCGGACGGTATGCGGCGACCGATATCGTTGATCCCAATACCGGCGAGGTTCTGGTGAGGACCAACGAGCTCATTACGGAAGATATGGCTGAAAAGATAGAGAGCCTGGGTATCAAGAAAGCCAAGATCCGTTCAGTGCTCACCTGCCGCTCCAGGATTGGCGTATGTGCGCATTGTTACGGTATCAACCTGGCTGTGGGCGAAGAAAGCAACGTGGGCGAAGCTGTCGGCTTCATCGCCGCCCAGTCCATCGGTGAACCGGGTACCCAGCTTACCATGCGTACGTTCCATACCGGTGGTGTTGCCGGAGAAGATATTACCCAGGGTCTGCCGCGTGTGGAAGAGCTCTTTGAAGCGCGCAAACCCAAGGGACTTGCCATCGTCTCTGAAATTGCCGGTGTTGTCAGGATCAAGGACACCAAGAAGAAGCGCGAAATCGAGATCGTCAACAACGAGACCGGCGAAATCAAGACCTATCTCATTCCTTACGGTTCCACCATCAAGGTGATGGACGGCGATTACGTTGAAGCGGGCGACGAGCTGACGGAAGGTTCCGTCAATCCGCATGATATCCTCAAGATCAAAGGCGTACAGGCGGTGCAGTCCTATCTGCTCCAGGAAGTCCAGAAGGTTTATCGCCTGCAGGGCGTGGATATCAACGACAAGCATATTGAAGTTATCGTCCGGCAGATGCTCAGGAAGGTCAAGATCGACGAGGCCGGCGATACCGATATGCTCCCTGGCAGCCTGGTGGATATGTTTGAATTTGAGCGGAAGAACCAGGAGGCCGAGGCCAAGGGTCTGAGGCCTGCCACCGGCAAACGGGCGCTGCTGGGTATTACCAAGGCATCTCTTGCCACTGAATCCTTCCTCTCCGCCGCTTCCTTCCAGGAAACCACACGCGTTCTCACCGAGGCGGCCATCAAGGGCAAGATCGATCCGCTGATCGGCCTAAAGGAGAACATCATCATCGGAAAGCTCATCCCGGCCGGAACCGGTATGGCAAGATACAGGGATATCGAACTGGAAATCCACGATCCGGAAGAGGCTGTATAAGGGAAACAGGCAAACACGAAGGGTATCCTGCAATTGCGGGATACCCTTTTTTATAAATAAGAGGTTAGAGGTAGGATGGTGGACTGAAGTCATGCCAACAAATCTGGCTTCCGGTTTCCTGATTCTTGCTTCCAATACGTCATTGCGGGGAGGCGGTGCGGCCGTTATTGCAAGCGGTGTGAAACGGAGCGCGGCAATCTCCGGGAACCCGTAAAGCCTGGTCGCTGTACTGCACGGCTGCAAAACAGCAGCTGTTCGAATGGGGGCGGCTGAACGCGCTACGCTTAAGTCAAACCGCCCTTATCCCTTCTCACAGGCTGCTTTGGCGCCTTATCGCAATGCGACCTTGTCCTTTACGGGTTCCCTTTATGCTGCGAAAGAAATATCCCGGGCGTCATTGCGAGGAGCGAAGCGACGAAGTAATCCCAGAAATCTTCTGCAACAAAAACCAATCCATCAGGAAACGTTCCTTTCCTTTCTCTTCACAAACTTGGAACATGCCTTCTTTGCGCTGCCGTCGCATTTTCTGACAGAGAACAGGCTGCAGACGCCGTAGGACGGGATGTAGGGATGGGGGTGGAAGGTGAAGAACTCGCAGTTTGAACACCTGTAGAATTCCATCTTCATGAGATCTTCCATGTAGAAAAAACGGTGATTTGGACAGCAATAATCCCAGGTGACAATGCCCTTTTCCCTGCACAAAATGTCACCGTTTATCCCTACGGGCAGCCCTTTGACACAGTTCATGCACATTCTCTTACTGGGCTGGATGACGGCAGGCAGGTTTTCTGTTTGAATATTCCTTTTTCTATCCTTTTTCTTTCTCATCCGCCCGCTTTCCGCCTTTCACCACTTTCAGCATGAGGAAAAGTCAAACCTGAAGCGCCGGTGTTCGTCAAAGTGATTATAGCATATTGCCCGAATGAACCGGGGAAAACCCACATATGATTATTCTGTTGCGGTGGTGGAAATACGATGGGCTTTTATTTTTGTCATGGCTCTGATAAAATTTATCCAACAAGATATACAACGGCTCATGTGCGATACGCCAATTGCTCGTCTTCCGGTATGTTCAGGACCGGCGTTCCGGACTATCAATCGGCGCCGCAGGCGCAGACAGGAGGAACCATGCCCAAGCTCTTTCGCGTCCGCTATATGCCCTATGAGATCGTAGAGCTTTTTTCCGACAGGATTCTGTTCAGGGATAACCGTTACCTCATTACGTCCTGGGAGCCCATTCATCCAAGGAACGACATCAAGAGCGGCATATCCTGCGTCTTCCTCGATGAAGGCTGGAAGATCAGCGCCATGAAGGATGCGCAGGGTAATATCACCTGGTATTGCGATATCGTCGATATCCGATACGATGCGGAAGAAGACGCCCTGTATTTCCATGATCTGCTTGTTGATGTTGTGCTCAGAAAAGACTCAAGACTGGAGGTTCTGGATCTGGATGAGCTGGCCGAGGCTTTTGAAAAAGGCTTAATAACAAAGGAACAACTTGTTTTGGCGCTAAAACGGTGCAACAGCTTACTTCAAAAGATTTACAGCACGGATGTTCCTTCCTGGATAGCTGGGATGATAGGAAGCCTTACCCATGAAGGGGGAATCATGCTATGAGTCAGGACTTGACGGCCTACATAAACGCCCGTAAGCTGGCTCTTAAAGAATATTCCAACTATATATCCCAGGGCCGGAACGGTTACCTGCCGTTTTTGGACGGTGCCCTGAAGAACATCGACATCGTGTCCGAAGTGGATATGGGCATTGTGGATATACCCTTAAAAAAGATACGCGGTACCTATACCTATCTTCGGAGCATATCCTTTGCCCGCAACTACATGCCGCTCATGGATGTGGACACGGAGTTCGCCATGAAGTGGCAGCATGTATACAACATTCAGAATAAGAAAGGCCTTTCCGATCCGATAAAGGTTTACGAGTACCTGAACTGGTTCTATGTTGTGGAGGGAAATAAACGGGTCAGTGTTCTCAAGTACCTGGACAACTATTCCTATCAGGGGCATGTAACCCGGCTGATCCCAAAATATGATGAAAACGATAGGGATATCCGCCTGTACTATGAGTTCATGGATTTCAATAAGAAGACGGGCATCAACGAGATATGGTTCTCAAAGGAAGGCAGCTTCCAGGAACTTTGGGAACTTATCAAGGACTACCGTCCGTCCAGCAGGATGGTCAATGAAGAGGACAGATTCAGGTATTTCCTGAGCGCCGTTTACAATGCTTTCAGAAATGTATTCTATGAGTTGGGCGGCGACAGCCTGCCCATCACGACGGGCGATGCCTTCCTGGATTTTCTCAAGATCCACGGCATCAACGACGCCATGCCGGAGGATGAACTTCGGGCCATCATGAAGCGTTTTATCGCCGAAATGGAATACCATAAGGGTGGGCAGACCGTCGAGGTGCAGAAAAGCCCGCAGCTCAAGGTGGAATCCGGTTTCATCGGCAAGCTGACCAACAGAATGAGGTATGAAAAGTTAAAGGTGGGCTTTGCCCATGTCAATGACGCCGCTTCTTCCAGCTGGGTCTATTCCCATGAGCTGGGGCGGATGCACCTGGAGCATGTGCTTGCCCGGAATGTGGAAACGGTAACGGTTACCGGATTACCCGAGAGCATTGAAGCCGCGCCCATTCTTCAGAAAATGATCGATGCGGGCTGTCAGATCATCTTCACTACCAGCCCGTCGCTGATCAATGCGACCCTAAAGGTCGCCATGGAGAATCCGGACGTCAATCTGCTGAACTGTTCGGCCATGCATTCCTTCAAGCATGTGAACACCTATTTCGGCAGAATCCATGAGCCCAGGTTCCTGTGCGGCATTGTAGCCGGCGTCATGACCCGGACGGGGAAACTGGGCTATATCGCCCCGTTTCCTGTCAATGATGTCATCAGCAGCATCAATGCGTTTACGCTGGGGGCGCGCATGATCAGGCCGGATGTGCAGGTTTATGTGGAATGGATGCAGACATGGAACTTTGCCCGCGCAACGCCCGAATGCACCAAAAGGATCGCCGAACAGGGCGCCGACATCATATGCCACCACAATACCCTTGTCAACCGCCAGTTCTCCAGGGAATACGGTGTTTACACCATAAAACGTGAGGAGAACGGCGAATATGTTCCCGACAAATACCTGGCCGTGCCTGTCTGGAACTGGGGTATTTTCTATGAGAAATATATCAGGAGCGTATTGGCGGGCGGCACCAGGCTGGGCCATGATCCCTCATCGCCCGGAACCATGCGCAATTACTGGTGGGGCCTCGACTCCGGCTTGCTGGACTTTTTCTATGCCAGAACCCATATCCCTGTTGAGACCCGTAAACTTATTGAGCTTTTCAAGAGCGCCATCATCTCCCGGAGCTTCAAGGTCTTCACAGGCCCGATCCGCGACAGGGAAGGAAGGCTTGTGGTTGAAGAAGACGAGATCCTCGAACATCCACAAATCCTGATGATGGACTGGCTGGCAGAAGGCGTGATATGCTGCATGCCGGAATCCAAGGGGCTCAATCCTTTGAGCGATCTTTCCACGGGCAAGATCGTGGGCGGATGATGTGTCAGATGTCCAGAAGGTAATAGCCGAAAGCGTCCACCACCAGCGTATTGTTATACATGATGGAACGTGGCGCTCTGCCGTATTTTCTGTGCATATGGCCATGGATCATGAGGCGGGGGCGGTATTTGTCCAGCAACGGCACAAAACAGTGAAAACCGGTATGGCAGAGATCCTTGTCATCCGAAATACCGTAAGCCGGCGCATGGGTGACAAGGATGTCAAAGCCCTTTTTGAGCCAGATCTTCCTTTCAAGCCTCCTGATGCGTTTAGCCATCTGCTTTTCGGTATATTGCCAGGGCGGAACGCTATGATAGGGATGATCATTGTACTTGATGCTTCCCCCAAGGCCCACGATGCGAAACCCCTTGTATTCGACAAGCCTGTCTTCAATGCAATCGCAGCCTTCCGGAGGGTTTATCGCATAACTTATATCATGGTTGCCATGAACATAGAACAGAGGCGCCTTGATCATCGTGATCAGAAAAGACAGATATTGGCTCTTGATATCTCCGCACGAGATGATCAGATCAACACCCTCAAACCTTGACGCGTCAAAATGGTCCCATATATATTCACTTTCGGTATCGGCTACCGCCAATATACGCATGGAGTGCCTCCTGAACCAAAAAGAAAAAGTCTTTAATGCCCCGGTCCCTTTTGGTATAATGTTATAAATAAACAGAAGATATCCCTGTCTATCGATGGGAGGTCATTATGTCTGTTTCATTCCGGCATTTTTCGCCGGGATTTGGCATAATCGGCCTTAAACATTTTTATAGTAACATTTTACCCTAAAGGGTAACTCATTAACAACCGGGTGGTTAAAGCCCATGCGCCTATGCGGTGCGGTTTTGACCACATGAAAAAGGGGTTTGAAGGATTTATGAAAAAAGTGAAACTGGCGTTCCTAGGACTGGGAACTATCGGCTGCGGTGTGATGAAAGTTCTCAGGCAAAACGCCGAGATGTTCAAGAGACGGGAAGGTTTGGATCTGGATGTGAAATGGGTGCTTGTCAGGGATAAGTCCAAACCGCGCGCCGTAGCGATCGATCCTGCCATCCTGACAACCGATGCCCAGGATATTCTCAACGATCCGGAGATCGACCTGGTGGCAGAGTTCATGGGCGGCGAGGAGCCTGCATTTACCTATATCAAACAAGCCCTTATAAACGGCAAGTCGGTGGTAACCGCCAACAAGGAAGTCATCGCCAAGCACTGGCACACACTGGAGCAGGAGGCTGTGAAAAGCGGAGCCGGGCTTTATTATGAAGCCAGCGTCGCCGGCGGCATTCCCATCATCAAAACCATCCGGCGATCTCTCCAGGCCAACCACATTCAGAAGTTCATGGGTATTATCAACGGCACCACCAACTATATCCTCACACGGATGTCGGAAGACGGGTCCGATTTCAACACCGCATTGAAAGAGGCCCAGCGCCTGGGTTATGCGGAACCCGATCCGACTGCGGATATCGAGGGCCTTGATGCCAAATTCAAGCTCTCCATTCTTTCCACCATATGCTTCAGAAATCAGGTGCCCCTGGAACACGTCTTCTGTGAGGGCATCACCAAAGTGACCGCAGAGGACATTGCCGTCGCACAGCAACTGGGGTATGGCATCAAGCTCCTGGCCATTGGCAAGAAGCATGGCAACCGGATCGAGGCCAGGGTGCACCCCACCTTTATTCCGCTCTCACACCCTCTTTGCGCTGTCAGGGATTCCTACAACGCGATCTTCATTGAAGGGGACATTGTTGGGAACCTCATGTTCTATGGCCGGGGAGCGGGGGATCTTCCCACTGCCAGCGCGGTGGTCTCAGATATCATCACAGCCTGCCAGAACGAAAACGGGCATCACCGGACAGGAATGGACGGAGAGCCTGTGATCTTTGAGAAGGACTGGATTTCGCGGTACTATGTCCGCATGCTGGTTTCCGACCGACCCGGTGTCCTTGCCGAGATAGCAGGCTTATTCGGTAAGCATGGCGTGAGCCTGGAATCGGTCATCCAGAAGAACAGGGGTGACAATGCAAGCCTCATTTTCATCACCCATGAGGCCCATGAGCAATCTGTGCTCCGGGCCCTGGAGGATATGAAGGGCTGTGCCGCCGTTTCCTCCATCGAGAGTATGATAAGGGTGGAACGTTAAGGAGGGCGGATGATGGACCCGAAGAAACTCCTGGAGAGCGTCAAATGGAACAGCCATGGGCTGGTTCCCGCCATCGCGCAGGATACGGATACCGGAGAAGTTCTCATGATGGCCTGGATGAACGAGGAAGCCCTGAAAAAAACCCTGGCGACCCGGCAGGTGACCTATTACAGCAGGAGCCGGCAATGCCTTTGGACGAAGGGGGAGACATCGGGAAACCGCCAGCATCTTGTATCCCTTTTCCTGGACTGCGACGGAGATACCATCCTGCTAAAGGTAAAGCAAACGGGGCCCGCATGCCATACCGGGAACAGGACCTGCTTTTTCAATGAGATTGAGATATGAGGAGGATTATGATGAGCGCTTCATTCCAAATTCTAGACGAATTGTACCAGGTGGTGTCTGACAGGAAGGTGAATCCCAAAGAAGGATCCTACACCAACTACCTGTTCGAGAAAGGAATAGACAAGATCTGCAAAAAGGTCGGAGAAGAGGCGGCCGAGGTGATTATTGGCGCCAAGAACAACAATCCCGATGAGATCCGGTACGAAATCGCCGACCTGCTCTACCACCTCACCGTACTCATGGTTGACAGGGGCCTTACCTGGGACGATATCTGCCAGGAGCTTCAAAAAAGAAGATAAACACCGTAAAACCTGTCCGGGAATAGGGATAGCTGTCGCTTTGTGCAGCTATCCTTTTATAATTTAACTATATTTTAACAATATTCCTAAATTAATATTGAAATTTATAAAAAATGATGGTAAAATACGAAACTGTAAAATAATACAAATATGGTGAATTATGAAGCCGGGCAATATTATTGGATTGAAATACAGAATATTGAAGCGGATAGGCCAAGGCGGCTATTCCACCGTTTTTCTCGCCGAAAACATGGTCCTGAACAACCTATGGGCAGTCAAGGCCATCGATCGGAGCAATCCCTCGGCAGTCGATGAGATGCATGAGGTCAATATCTTGAAATGTCTTAACCACCCCATGCTGCCAAGGATAGCCGATCTTTGCAAGGATGAACGGTATACCTATATCATAATGGATTACATCGAAGGGGAAACCCTGGCCGAGATTCTGAAAGCGGAGGGAAAGATTAGGGAACCTCGACTGGTTGAGTGGGCAAAGCAACTCTGTGATGTGTTGGACTATCTACATTCAAGACAACCGCCGGTCATTTACCGGGATTTAAAACCTGCCAATATCATTTTGGATGGGAGCGGCAGGCTGCACCTGGTTGATTTCGGCACCGCAAAATCCTTCAAGGAGCAATCCCTGGAGGACACGGTGTACATAGGGACTCAGGGATATGCGGCCCCGGAACAGTTCGGTTCCGGAAAATCCGACGAACGAACTGATCTGTACAACCTGGGGATGACCCTCTTTCACCTGGCCACCGGTATCCATCCGGCATCGCTAGGCCATGACGAAATCGAGCGCTATCTGGAGCAAAGCGGCATATCCCAGGCATTTGCATCTTTTATAAAGGATCTGGTCAGGCATGATCCCGACAAACGCATCGGGAATGCCAGGACCTGCCTGGCTCTGCTCAATCGGTTGGACGGCTCAAAAACCCATAACGATACACCCAGGTTAGGCGGTAATATCACAGGACGCCTGACCATTGGCGTGTCCGGCATTGTCCATGGAGTCGGCGCTACCTTTGTGGCGCTTTGCCTGGCCAACTATTTTGCATCCAGGGGGTACAAGACGGCGTTTGCCGATCACTGCGGCAACGGGGATCTGGCGCGACTGGAGGCGGTGATGGACAGGAGCAACCGGTTGACCCATGTGGATGAAGTCAGCTTTGTGGCGGACGGTATCACCTATTTCAAAGCTGCGAGTTCCTCCAGCGTACAGTACGGCAGGGGCTTCGGCAGGATCGTCAAGGATTTCGGCTGCCTGAGCGGGGAAAGAGCCGTAGCAGAGTTCAACCGATCGGATATCAGGCTGGTCATATGTCCGTCGGCGGACTGGAAAATAGCTCTGATCCAGGACTTCGTGGAACGGATGAACCTTTTTGATCCCAACCGGGAATGGATATATGTATTTCAACCGTTCGGAAAAACAGGCATAAGGCAAAACAGAAAAGCACTTCAGACAAACCATGTTTTGATCTTTCCTCAAATCTTAAATCCTTACCATCAAAACAGGAATGAACAAAAGCATATTCAGGCCTTTATTGATGAGGCCGCGCTGATGTCGGAAATCGGGTGTGTCGCCATTTAGTACATGCGTGATCCCATATTTTATGCATAAAGGAGGGGAAGGGTTTTGTTCATCAAACCCCGCCGCTTGCATATGGTCTTTGCTTTTTCGCTTGGACTGGCCATATCGGCTATTCTGCTGGCAGGAGGCTACTTCTATTACCGTTCGAACCTGGGGCGGCTGGAATCCGAAATGCGGGCGCAGATTGAGGAGGAAACCCGCCAGGCGTTCAATGAGGAATATCCCATGTCGCTTGTCTATGTCCTGCAGACGGATAAAAAGGCCGGTGAACCCATCTCGGACACGGATTTGGTACCAGCTGAGGTGAATGCACGGGTCGTACCCATCGATGCCGTCCTGTCCCTTGAAGAAGCCGTTGGGATGGTCCTGCGGTGCGATATCACCCAAAACACCATCGTGACGCGCTCCCTGATATATGCCGAGGAAGAGTACCCGGATGATCTCAGGGTGATGGAATATACGGTGGTGAACCTTCCGGAAAGGCTTGAGAAGGGCGAATACATCGACGTGCGAATCATGTTCCCCAATGGTCTGGATTATATCATCCTCTCCAAGAAAAGGGTGATTGACTGCCGGCATGGGGAAAACGGGCAAAACAGCCTGATTTGGCTTCATATGACCGAGGAGGAGATCCTCCGGATGTCCAGTGCCATCGTCGATGCCAGCCTGGTGGAAGGTTCCGTTCTTTATGCCATCCGGTATGTGGCGCCCGATATCCAGAAAGATGCCATAAAAACCTATCCGGCCAATCTTGAGGTTCTGGAGCTCATCAGCACCAATCCGAACATCGTGAACAGCGCCATTGAGACACTGGAAATCAGAAACCGCATGAATTTCGAGAAACGCATGGATGAAGAACTTGTCTTTTCAGGCAAACGAGGCGTCTATGGGGAATCAGGCCGATACGGCCCTTCGCCTTCAGATATAACAACCGAACAGCCCAATGATCAACCCGAGGAAGAATTGACGGATGACCTGAACAGTCGGCTGTAGAGGAGGATGCACGATGCGGATCGTATTTCTGGGCTCCTACACCGAGAGCAAGAAAATACTTTTGCTGAGCATTGCCCGGATACTGGCTTCATCCTATTCGGTCAGAATATTCTCGGCCCGCCGGTATGGCTATGACGCGGATTCCCCGGATGTTTATGATTTTTGCGGGACTGAGGTGCATCACTTCTATACAGAGGAACATCTTGGACAGATCCTGCAGGCCAATCCGAGCGATTACGCCCTGATAGACACCGATATCGCCCTGAATGCCGGCCAGGACGTCAGGCTGGTATCCCTGCTCAAAGCCGAGCGCGCTGCATTCGAACATACCGTGGATCAAACCCGGGCCTTATTGCGCCAGTATCCCGAAAGCGATATTCACGTCATCTATTACGACATCTATGAGTACTGCAGGGTTAACCCCGGTTTTCTTGAAAAGCTCTATTATCGCAGGATGTATGATACGGCCAATGTAACCTGGAATCATGTCCTCTACTTCGAGGAAGAGAATGCCGCGGCCTTTATTGAGAGCCTTTTTGAAGAAAGGCTTTATATCAGGAAATTCTCGCCTGTCTGGAAAGCGCAGGTTTTGAATATTCTCAACAGCCTTACGGGGATCGAGCTGAAGCAATTGAAGGAATGCCTGAAAAAGGCGGAAAGGATGAAATAGCTTGCAGATCGCATTTTGGTCAAACATGCACGGACAGGCTGCCACAACGGCCAACGCCGTGGCAACCGCCTGCTTTATGTCCATGAAAACATCCTACCGAATCCTGGTGACCCATAATCACGTCGAGATGAATGCCCTGGAACATTACCTGTTAAGGAAAAGGGAACAGGCCGCCATCAGGATGCTGGACTATACAAATCAGGGACTGGATGCCCTCATCCGCCTTTACAAGAACGGCAGGCTGCGACCCGAGATGATTCCGGACTATACCTGGTCCCTGATGAAAAACCATGGCCTGGATCTCCTGTTTGGAAGCGTAAAGAGGGAAAGCCTGTATGCCGAAAACCAGGATCTGCTGCTGAACATCTTCATGTGCGCCAAAGCGTGTTATGACCTGATCATTCTGGACCTGCACAGCGGACTTGAAGGAACCAACAGCCGAAAGCTTTTGGAGAACTCGGATATCATTGTGTGTTGTCTCAGCCAGAACCGGGCGCTTCTGGATGATTTCAGAAGGACCATGGAGGAACATCCGGTGCTTCTGGGGAAACGGGTCGCATACGTCATCTCCCGCTTTGAACCCGAATCGTCGCTTACCCTGGGAAACATCGCCAGGGAATATGACCTGGATGCCAAATCCCTCTTTCCTGTCCCCTATCATGTGGGTTTCATGGATGCGTGCAATAACGGCCGGGTATTTGATTTCATGGCCTATTGCCTGCAGGCCAGGAAAGGACCGGACCATGCTTTTGCCCGGGCCTTCGCGGGAATTGTTGACCATGTGATGAGAGGGTGTGAAAAATGCCCGTCGCAGACCTGATCAACACGCTTTTCATCGTCATCATCCTGGGTCTTCTGGCTGTTTTTCTGGTGCTCTTTCTGAAGAGCCGAAAAGTTAAACCTGGGTTCAAAAAGGATTTAGATGCCTCAAAATATACCATACCCAGCCTGATTGAGCATATCAAGGAATCCATCGACGCGGTGACCAGGGCAAACCTGTTGGAACTGGGCCTGAATGAGGTGGAGTACAAGAAACAGGCCAATAAGCGCCTTGTCCTGAAAAAAGCTTTAAAGAACTGCATGTATGGCTCCATGGAGGACAAGCAATTCGTCAAGGCGTTTATCTATGATATCCTGAGCGGTTACATCCCCAAGGACATGCTCAGCAGCGCCATACCCTTCGATAATCCTTTTCTGCTGTCGGTAAAGGAAAAATTCTTCATCCTGCTCCATGAGTATAAAAAACGGTATGGTCAGAATGCCCTGGCTGTTCTGATTGAAGCCAATGGCCTGGATCGCGAGAAAAAAGCTTCCGACGATGGCACAGGTCCATGCTATGTCATCACGGCCCGGGAGATAGAGGACCTCTATGAACGCGAAAGCCCGGTATTAAGCTATGAAGACAAGCTTGAGATCGTCACCCAGGCGGTGTACGAAAAATACAAGGGGCTGGGCGTCATTGATGAAATCCGGGATATGAATATCGACGGCGTTTCGGGAGGCGTCTCAGGTGTCACCGATGCGGATTTTTACGGGCCCTCGTTCAACCGGTCGGTCACGGAGCCTGTAAAAAAGGTGCCGAGATCCTATGAAAGCATATGGATTTTCTTCAAAGGAAAAACCATCAAGCTGGACTTTTTAGGCTTTGAGAGCGAGAAGGAACTGCGTCGGGTGTGCCAGAACATCTACCGGTACAACCGGGGAGGCCAGCTGTCCGAAGCCACCGGTTACCGCGTGAACGAGATGAAGGACGGAAGCCGCGTTCTGGTGGTCCGACCGCCTTTTTCGGAATCCTGGGCTTTCTTTGTCCGAAAGTTCCATATCCGCGATGTCACCCTTGAAGGGCTGATAACCGACAAGGGCGCCGAGCTTCCCATAAGCCTTATCAAGTACCTGGTCAAGGGCTGCATGATTACCGCCATTACCGGTCAGCAGGGCAGCGGGAAAACCACCCTTCTTATGGCCATGGTCCGTCACATCTATCCCACATTGACCCTGCGGGTCCAGGAAATGGCTTTTGAGCTCCATCTCAGAAAACTCTATCCCGAACGCAATATCCTTACCTTTCGGGAAACCGAAACCATATCGGGCCAGGAAGGACTCGACATACAGAAAAAGACAGACGGCAGCGTCAACATCCTCGGGGAAGTGGCCACCGATCCGGTGGCCGCGTGGATGGTGCAGATGGCGCAGGTGGCCTCCCTGTTCACCCTTTTCACCCATCATGCCAAAACGACCAGGGACCTGGTCTATTCCCTGAGGAATTCCCTGCTCAAATGCGAGATGTTCAACAATGAGAAGATTGCCGAGCAGCAGGTGGTGTCGGTCCTGGATTTCGACATCCATCTTGCCAGGGATTTCAGGGGGAAAAGGTACATCGAGCGCATCACCGAGATCATCGAACTGCCTGCGCAAAATCCTTATCCCAAGGCGTTCAGGGAGGCAAAGACCATGGCTCAGAAGCAAACCGATTTCATGGAGACCACCACTGAGTTCTACACCAGGATGACCGACAGGCCGAGCTTTGAAACACGGAACATCATTGAATTCCAGGATGGGGAATACCGCATCGTCAACCCCATCAGCCGGGAAAAGGTACACCGCATGCTCCAGGCCATGTCCCAGGAGGATGGTGAAGCCTTTTCCGGGTTTCTTGAGAAGAACCGGGGTTTGGTGGGATGAACGTTTACCTTTTCATCGCCATTGCATGCGGCCTGGGCGCGGCAATGCTTGCTTTTCTGGCCGTCAGGCAACAAAAAAAGGGCCTTGGAGTCAAAAGCCTGAGAAGCGGCAGCGGGATCATGACCGCCTTTCTCATATACCTGTATGCCATTCTGTACCGCTGCCGTTTCTCAAGATATATCCTTCACTATATCCGAAAGCGGCTGGAGTTTTATACCCATTTCGACGAACGGACCGTCCGCAGAAAAACCGCTTCCGTATTTCTCATCACGGTGTCCGCTTTTGTGATGCTGGTGCTGTTTTTCTGGCTTATCACCCGCGATCCGGGTATGCTGCTTATATTTGTGCTGGTCTTGCTCCTCCTGGGGGATACCGTTATGGATATCTTCGTATCTCATATCCATATTAGGCTGCTGAAACAGCAGCTTGTATACCATGAACTGCTCAGGCACAAGTATTACGAGCTCAAGTCGGTGGAGGATGCCCAGTCAGAGGCTTGTGAGGCCTTGAATAAAAGAGGATTGTATGAGATTTACATGCAGGCTGAACGCATCAGCGACATCCTGTCCGGAGCGGATCAGGAGACCGGGCTTGAGCATTACTATGAGGTGGCGCCCAACAAATACCTGAAGCTCCTGGCAGGCATGATCTACATCACCAGGGAGTATGGGGATACCTGGAAGGACGGGGGTTCGGTGTTTGTCAGGGGGATCAGCCACCTGAGCGGCGAAATACGGGCGGAGATCTTCAAGCGGGAAAGGCTGAGATTTGCCTTAAGAAGCCTGAACGTTATCTCGCTTCTGCCGATTTTCTTCATCAAGCCCCTGCGGCAATGGGCAGGAAACAGTTTTACCCCACTGGACAACTTTTACAACAGCCGGGTCGGCATCGTCCTGGGGCTTGGAACGATTATCGCCGCATTGGCGGCGTGCATGGCCTTACGAAGAATCCAACGCTTTGACGGGCCGGAAAGGCTTTACGGTGAACGAAAATCCCTGGTGAACCGGCTGTATGACATGGGCCTTTATGCTGTCGTGGACCGGCTGGTGCCCGGCAACTACACGACGAAAAGAGCGAAGTTGGAATCCCTGATCAAGGGGAGCATGTCGGGCATCAATATCCGGATTCTTTATACGCGCAGGATCCTGGCAGGCCTTGCGGCGTTCTTTATGGGGCTTGCCCTGTTTATCGGGCTCAATCTGAACTATGCCCACCGCATCCTGCATGTTCCGGAGATTCCGAGAGGGTACCTGGGAGGCAGGCTGTCCGACGCGGAGTATGAGAAACTTCAGGAGATAACCGATATGGACAGGAACATCCTGACGCGGATCCGCCATAAGCCCGATGAAGCACTTATCCGAGAGGCGCTGGCGGAAGAGGGAATACAGGATCAGGCGGCCCAGGACCTGGCCGTCCAGAGGATTCTGGATAAATGCCATCGCCTGGGCAACTGCAAGTTCAAATGGTATGAATTGCTCCTGTGCCTGTTGTTTTTTGTACTGGGATACCAGATACCTGTTCTGAACCTTCGCTTCCTGAAAGCCGTAAGAAGGATCGATATGGAGGAGGAAGTGGCCCAGTTTCACACCATTATCCTGATGCTCAAGGACATGAACCGAATCCATGTGGAGGAGATCCTGGAGTGGATGGAGATGTTTTCGGTCCAGTTTAAAGATCCCATCCAGAAATGTTTGGCCAATTTCAGTTCGGGTTCCGAAGAAGCCTTGGAACAGCTCAAGGAGGATGTCGCATTCCCACCGCTGGACGGGATCATTGAAAACCTCCAGCTGGCCAATGAGGAGCTGGGAGTTCAGAAAGCCTTTGAGGAACTGGAGGATGAAATGCGCTACAACCAGGAAAAACGCAAGGAGCTCAACGAGCATATTGTCGAAAGCAGAAAAAACCTGGGAAACATCGTGGGCTTTTTGCCGGTTTACGCACTCATCATCCTGTATCTGATCGTTCCCATGGTGGTAACCGGAATGCAGAGCATTTCGGCATTTTATGAACAACTATCGGGATTTTAAATCTGGAATAAGCAAAATATCAGGAAAGGAGATGCCGATATGGACAGTAACATTTCAAAAGCGCTTTGGCTGGGAGTTTCCATTCTGCTTTTCATAGCCGTTGTGACCATTGGACTGAGCGTATTCGGCTCCATGAAGGATGCCAGTGCCGCCGCCAACAGCAGCATCAATTCCATTGCCCAAAGCATGGCGGAAGAGGACTTACGCGCCTTTGACGGCAAGGAGGTCAGAGGGGAACAGATCCTCAGTGCCATCAATAATCTGTCAGGCAGAAGCGGAGAGGTGATCGTCCTTGTTGCCACACTGGGGTCAAACGGTGGCCGCTCCCTGGATCTGGATCCTAAAACTGGTACGGGACTTAGCATCAGTCGCTATACCCAGTATGTATCTGAAACAGATGGGTCACTCTCTGCCCAGGACAGCTGCGTCATCCTGTCAAACGGATCGGGCGAGCTCTTGAAAAGCGTCAGCAAAACCGCACGGGATGCGGCAAGAAGGGATGCGGAGAACAGCAACCTTCCCGGAAAATATATCAACCCGGCAGGCAAGTTCCGATCTTATTTGATCTATGACAGCAACCAGGTGGTCAGGGGCATTATCTGCGCCCAGGTGGAATAAAGCATGAACGAACAGATGAACCGGGCCCTGTACATAGGCTGCGCCTTACTGTTGCTTGTTTTTGCCTTTACGTCCTTCTTTACGCTATACCGGGATTACCAGGACTATGCTTCCCGTGTCCGGGACTATACGGATATGCCCGGTGTGGCCATGATGGAGACTTTTGCGGGAAGCGATGGCGATATGACAGGCCACGAAGTGGCCAATCTGCTCCTTGCCAGAAGGCGGGCGGACAGGGAGAAGCTCCTGAGTGGGCTGTATGAAGATACGTCAGGCCCGTCAGCGTTTGAGGAATGGCCCGAACTTGTGATAGACGGCGAAAGCTATGAGGACTTCCGGCTTGAGACCATCGATCCTGACGGCGCCTATCGGGCCGATATCCGTTTTGATGCCCACGGGAGGCCGGTCAAAATAGAGATAAGGGGAAAATAAGCATGGACAGCCCGTTGTGGAAGATACTCGGATTCTTCCTGGCCGCGATTCTGCTGTTCCTGGTTCCTGTCATGAACATGCTGGAACGTCAGGAAGATGCCACCTACACGGTGGTCCTCGCAGAAACCAACCGGTTTGTGGATTCCGCGAGGGATGCAGGCTTTATAACGCCCAACATGTACGACGAGTTTGTGCGCAGGCTTAATGCCACCGGCTGTACCTTTGACATCCGCATGGAGCATGTACAAAGTCTCATCAATCCGGTATACCGGCAAAACGGCACGGCTCTTGAATTCACGGGAGAGTATGAGATCAACCGTATATCCCGCGGAGAGGAGGCCATCCTGTCCGTATTATTCCCGGATGAACCCGGCCCGGACGTGTTGGATAAGGCCAGAAGATATGATATGAAGGCCGGCGATCTGCTGTTTGTGGAGGTGCGCAACAGGGGAAAAACCATGGCTACGGCTTTGCGGGATATGCTCCTGCTTTCGGATACCCGAACGCCGACGATTTTTGTACGGGCAGGAGGACTGGTGAGAAATGAGGCTGACTAGCCTGGCGATATTATTCATCATGATTATTGGTCCCTTTTTAACCATTTCCGGCATACAATCCCGCATACTGCACAAGGATCGTGAGCTTCGGGACTATTATGATCAGGTGGTGGACAACGCGGTGCAGGATGCGGTATCGGTACTGGCGCAACAAAGAAGACAGATGTCCGGTGAAAGCGGATTGACCTTCCAGAATACCCGTGAAATCGCCGTAACCCATTTTTTGGATTCCCTGTTCTATTCTTTCGGGGTATACGGCAATGAGGCGGGCATGATGCGTGTGAAGGGCTGCGTGCCCGTCATTGTTTTTCTGGAGCGTGACGGGTTTGTGGCTTATGCGCTGAACGAGTACCAGGGCCCCGACGGCCATATCGTCATGGATTACTGTTGGTACCCTAAGAAACCTTACTCCGGCGTTTCTGCGGATAGCCGGTATTACGTCAGGTATACCCTGGAGGATGCGGTGATCGTTTGCGATGCTTCAAGCGGTGAGGAAATGGAAGGCCTGTTTACCGATTTCTCGACGATGTTCCCCCAATTTCAGACACGGGTAGGTTTTGAGGCAGCCCGTCTGGCAGCTGTGAGCCAGGCCGTTGAAAAAGACCTGGCATGCCATATAGCACGGTTCAATGGCTTCAGCGCCCGAATGGGCGTAACCTATACGTTCCGGTTCCCGAGGATTGAGGACGCAGATTGGATAAGGGCCCTCACAGACGAGGGCATGCTGGTCTTTGCTCAGGGCTTTCCGGTCATAACCGGTGTCCCTTATGAAAACAACGCCTTTGGCGGCGCCCGAATCCTGCGCAGGCCGGAGCTTGTGGGCTACGAACATGACGGGAAGCCGGTCTATTGCCGGGATTCCTGCAGACAGTATATCGAGCTGAGCAGCAGGCCCGATTTTAACCAGGAAAGCCTTATCCGCTTTACCGATGCCCGGGATGCCGCATCCCAGGGCTATTATCCCTGTCCCATATGCCGGCCTTGAGCGTCTGCTTCAATCGCATGCTGCAAATTCCACAAGAATAGATTAGAATATATTATTAGGATATTTTCAAACATATGGCAGCGCATGGGTGTCTGCATATCAAGCAGAGCGATCCATCATTCATGTGATTTTGCTTTTTTATTACCATGATCCGCCGTTCATGTGTGGTCAAAGCAACGACGCCAGGCCTGTCGGTACCGGTCAAAGTAAAAACCTTCATTGGGAGGATGCCTGTGAAAAAGCATCATAACCTGATATGGACATTGATCGCATTACTGCTTATCGTGATATGGCTTTCCGGATGCAAGGCTGGATCAGAGCCTCCATCGCCGCAAGCCGGTGCGCTGGAGATTTCCCAGGATCCCGCGACGGTGGAAGTGTTCCCGGGGGAGGTGCAAGCAGCATCGCCAATACCGCCCCATGCTCCGGAAGCTTCATCTGAAAGCCCGGCTGTGGATCCCGACAGAACGCAGCAGCCTGCGTCAACACCGGAAGCAACGCCAATGGACACAGTTCCCGATGATGCCCTTCAGCCGGTGTCTGCGGAAAGGATATGGCCGGAACCGCCGGAGAAGTTTCCAAAAGGCCAGGTTACGCATTATGATCTGGTGCTGATTTATAACAATAAAGAGCTGTTCCTTGATATGCCAAAGGAAGATTTCCTTCATATCATCGATTGTCCTGTAAGCGGCACGGAAATCAATGACGCATTTGATGATTTTCTCGTTGAGACCGTATTTTTTGAAGATAACACGGAAGCGTTTTTTTTCGACAGCCATTTGTCCATGTTAACCGTTTACAGCGATAAATATGTTACCCCAAGGGGTCTGCGCGTTGGGGATTCGGTTGATAAACTGATGGATTTATATGGGAAGCCCGCTTCGGCATATAACGGTGAGTATTCTTATGAGTATTATTTAGATGAATATGATCTCTTCAGAGTGACCGCTGAAAACGGTGTTATCACATCAATATGCATTAACTTGGCTTGCTGAATCAGTATCTTTTCTGAAAATAACCATTCCTCCGGGATACTTCAAACCGCTGTCGAACCCTGTATCCGATAAGTAATAAATATGCTTTTTACCGAGGTTATCTTCCCAGCTGATTACTTCGCTGGCCATGCCTTCGGCCAGGATTGAAGTAAACAAGATATCCGAACTCGTCAATTTATCGTACCGGCATATTATCTTTTCTTCATAATAATCCGACCTTTCAGGATCCCATCCAAGCCTGGATATCTTGAAATTGAACCACCATTAATTCCTTGGGATGGTTTGCCACAAACTGCACATGCTCGTAGTACCATACATTCTCGGGAAAATCCCGGAACTTTACGGCACTCGAAACGCCGATGGTTCCGGGGAAAGCGCTTAGTACAGTGATAACGGCCAATACCAGCAAAACTACCCTATTCATGGCTACCTCCAATATGATTTTTATATTACAGAATTATGAGACAGGTTTCATACCAATGAAAATAATCACGGTGCATACGGGTAAGGCATGAAATGATGCAGCCCTACTCCACAATGAACAACCTCTTTTTCTCCTCCGGCGTGAGGGTTCTTCCCTGGAGCTGCCATTCGGCTTCTTCAAACAGCATTGGTAAATCAAATATTGGGAGGATTTGAAATTTATCATAAGTGATAATAAACAGCCGGCCTGATTCAAGGTCTGCCGTGCAGAGATCGGGAATACGACCGACCGCTTTATTGGTGTCATTATGCCATATGAAAGATTCAGTCTTGCCTAAGTAAGATTCCGCTTTGCCTATGGTGATAAAGATATTCTTGCCCTCGTCGAACAGGATATCAACCAATCCTTCCACTTTTTTATCCAGCATGCTGACCAGTGTTCCGTCCGCTGTGCTGAACCGTCCTACCGAGTGGTCATGGAATGCAATGAAGAGGGTTTCATCCCAGGGATCAAAGAAAACGGCTTTCGGGATAGCTCCGGAGCAATCTATCGTCAGTTTTTCTTCCAGAGTATACGCGTCAAGCAGCTTTACAATCCGGTTACCGCAGATACAGGCGAGGACGCTGCTGTCATGGCTCAGACGGAAACATGTCAGTTCCATGCTGTCTGTCGGTTTCTCTTTAATGACGGTTTGGCTTGGGATGTCCAGAATGTAAAGGCCTTGTTCGTTTTTAAGGAATACTTTGCTGTTGTCGTTAAAGAACACGGCCTCGGATGTCCTTTTAATGGGCAGCACTGTGATTGTTTCAAGACTTCCTGTGTCGATAATCCGGATTTCAGATGGCCCGATCAGGCAGGCAAGCGAGTGATCGGCGCTAAGGGTTATGGCGGATAAATAGTCATAACTTTCCGAACGAATGAGTTCCAGGGTCGCTGAGTCGTAAAGCGATATTTCCTTGTCCATACCGGAAAAGAACAGAATCTTGCCGCCATGATCCACTGCATGAATGCTACTGAGCGTAGAAGTAGAATCGGTATGTATGGCGCTTACAACATCCTGTTTTGCAAGATCCCAAAGCATGAGTTCTCCATCATCGGATAGGGCGGCCATACGATTGCTGTCCTTCAGATATACCATTTCCTCTATATAATTTGAATGGCCTTTATAAATAAGCGCGTGTCTGTTATTATGCGCGCGCAAAAGAAGTGTTTCATCCTCATAGGTGAGCGCATACAGGCCAGGACTGAAGTCCAGCATTTTTACCGCTTTTTTTGTATCCATGTTAAACCACGGCATTTTTTGAGTGCCATCCATATTCCAAAATCTGATGATGCCGTTAGACGATGATGTGATGATGGTATCTTCAAAGATGTGATAGTCTGTAACATTGCGATCGTGAGTGCAGATATAACGGCTGCTGTCATGAATATTGAGGATACCAAGGTTTTCAAAGCTTACATATAGTATCTGATCGATGTTATACGGATTGAAGCTGATTTTTTCCATGCGGCTTGAAGTCGCTATGCTGTAAGTATTTCCTGATTCGTCAAACACGTCCAGGCAATAACTTTCGGCGGCTTCGTAGTCAAAGGATACGACAGCGATTCTTTCACCCGCACCCGCCGCCATATCGATGATATAATTGTATGTCGCCTGATAGACTGCTTCCGCTTTCATCTGCTCCAGGCCAACTTTAACAATCTTTCCATCATAGGTGCTGAAGAAGACATGGTTGCCGCTTTCATCAAAGGCAATACCGGTGACTGAGACATATTCCGTGTCGGGTAGGAGACTTTCCTTAGGCGCCTCTTTGAGGGGGTTACCCGTTGCGGCATCCAGTATAATGAGATCCGTACCTATAAGGGCTATTTTACTGTTATCACCGCTTATGGCCAGAGCCGGTGCCGGGTAATCAAAGGACCAGTTTTCCTCAAGGGTTTCAACATTAATGCAGTGCAATTTATCATAAGAACGGAAAAGCAAGGTATTGCCATCCAAGAAATGAAGATAATCATTCAAGTCCAGATCAGGCGCTAAAGTATTCAAAAGCGCACCGTTTTCTGTATTCCATATGTATATGACTTTGTTGTTCGTAATTGTAGCCAGTTTTTTGCCATCCGGACTTAATGCGGTATGATTCACTATGTCGCTGTGCTTGAGAATAGCATCGCCCCACACAGAATAGTCGTATATTGTTTCATAAACTCCAAGGGCTTCGCAGAGGGCATATTCCGCTTCCTCCACATAGGGTCTTTCCGGGTTGTCAAGATTTTTGGGAAGCGCTTCTCTGGCCACCAGTACAGCTCCCAGCCGATCTCCGCTTTCAAGATATTTCAGCGCCAGATCCGCCAGGTAAAGGGACTGGCTTCTCAGGGTCTTCTCGACCTGCATTTCCAGCATTTCTGCGTGCTGTTCCACTTCTTCCGACTTTTGCCTGATCACCTCCGCCTGCTGTCGGATCAGGGCGGCCTGGAAAGCACTGTAGGATCCGAAAAGCAAGAGAAAGGCGGACAACGCAAGGGAAAAGGCGAGGGCGCGCTTTATCCTGCGCTCCCTGTGTCGTTGCCTGAGGTCATCAAACCTGCAGTTGAGGATTGGGGCCAGAAGGCGAAGTACCTCGGTTTTCAGCTTTTTCTTCATTCCTCTGAGGCCTTCGGCGCGGATGTCGGCGGCCAGGGGCTCAACTTCCTGGACCACTTCGGTTACCGTCCCGCCTTCAAGAACCAGCTTCTTCTTCACGAACCGAAGCTGCTCCGGAAAAGATTCCTCCGGTTCGCCTTCGATGAGCAGCGCCAGGATCCTGTCGTGTCCGTGGAGTGCGGCAAAGGTTTCAATTTCCTTGCAAACCCATTGAGAACCTGGCGTTCTGGGAGAACAGACAACAATCAGGTGTTCCGAGTTTTCCAGGGCCTCCTGGATGCTTTCCGCAAGGTTGGATGAGGTGGGAAGTTCCTCCCGGTCCCTGAATACCCGGCCCACCTTTTTCCGGATACCCATTTTCACCACGGCTTTGGGCACCCTGTAGGTTTCCAGTATCCTGTGCAGTCTTTCCGCTATGGTTTTATCGGGCTCGGTATGCCTGTAACTGATAAATGCGTCGTACTTATAGGTTTGCAAGAAAAGTATACCTCCCTGAATTTCCTTAATTATACATTACGGAATAATAAACATTAAGTCAATTGAGTATTGCATGGATTGGGAAAATGCGGTATCCGTTTATTAATTGCAGCCCGAGACGAAAAAGGACGGCGATACGCCGTCCGGAGAACTGGCTATTCCACTATAAACAGCCTCTGTTTTTCCATGGGGGTCAGGGTTCTTCCCATCAGCTGCCTTTCCGCCTCATCCAGAAGGCCTTGTGTATCGTAGAGAGGGAGGACGAACAATTTATCAAAGAAATCCACATACAGACGCCCCGATTTGAAATCCGCCGTTCGAATGCTGAACACATAACCGATTGGTTTATGGGTTCCAGCGTGCCAGATATAGGCGTCATTAATACCGATGGTGATATAGATATTCCTGTCCTGACTGAACAGGATATTTTTTACGGATTCAATCTTTTTGTCCAGCATGCCGATCAGCTTTCCGTCGGCCACATTATAGCGTCCGATGGTATGGTCGGAGAATGCGATGAAGAGCGTTGTGCCGGAAGGGTCAAAGAAAACGGCTTCCGGGCTTGGTCCGGTACATTCGATGGTCCGCTTTTCCTCAAGGCTGCCGGCATCAAACAGCTTGACATTTTTCTTTTCACTGATGCAGGCCAGCATGCTGTTGTCCTGGCTGAGGCGGAGTCCGGAGAGTTCACCCGTTTCTACTTCTTTCGCAATGGTCTGGCCGGATACATCAAGGATGGAAAGCCCTTTGAAGGTTTTAAGGATCATTTTGCTGTTGTCGCTGAAGAACAGGGCTTCCCATATGGTTTGCTTGGGCAGTGTCGCCACAGTTTCAAAATCGGAGGTTCTGACAATCCGATCTTCGTTCTTAGCGGATAAGAAACACAGCGAGCCGTCCGGGCTCAGCACGGCGCTGTATACATTCTCGACGTTTTCTTCACGTATAAGATCCAATGTAGCGGAATCGAAAAGGAAAATCCGCTCATCATCTGTAAAGATCATGATCCTGCTTCCGTGATCCACCGGATGAATTTTCCTGATCCTGACGCCCAGATGGACGGTGGCAACAGCCTCCGCCTTTTCCAGATCCCACAGGATTATTTCGCCGTAATCCGAGCAGGATATCACGTACCTGTCGTTTTCCGGAACAATAACATCCTTGATAAACTCGGAATGGCCTTCAAGCAAAAGGGCGTTATCGTTTTTGAAAATCCGCATCAAGACAACTTCTTTTTCGCTCTTGAAAGCAACCAGTCCGGGGACGAAATCCAGATCATAGATGAACATGCCCATCGCCAGGTGCTGCATGTCATATTCTTCTCCATCGGTGGTCCAGAACCTTAGGCTACCATCGCGGGTTGCTGTAATTATCAGATCGCTGACGGTACAATAGTCGGAGACGATGACCCCATGGTTGCATATATTCCTGGTCCCGTCAAGGATATTGAAAATCACCAGTTTATCGTCAGATTCATAAACCAGTTTGTTGCTGTCCGATGGGGCGAAGGATGGATTGTCCATTGCATCATTGGTGCTGACGCTGCGAAGGAGGTTTCCGGAAGCATCAAAAACGTTCAGAATGTATTTGCTGGATGCCTCCGTCTTATAGGATATGACGGCAACTTTCCCGTCCGGGGCCACGGCAAGATCTGCGACATAATCATGGCCTTCCGGATATACCCGTTCTATTTCTTTACGGTCGAGATCAACCTTGGCTACTCTGCCGTCGTTAATGGCAAAGAAGATGGACCTGCCGCTTTCGTCAAAGGTGATATGGGAGCCGTATACATGATTGCTCCCAGGGAACAGGCTGTTTAAGGGGGTATCTATGAGCGGCTGACCGGTTGCAATATCCAGGACGATGAGGTCACTGTAAACGAGGGCCGCTTTGCTGTTATCGGCGCTTACCGCCAGGTCCGACGAAAGCCTGACCGTATAAGACCATTTCTCCTGCATGGATTCAACATCGAGACAGTGAACACCGCCACTGGCCTGGTAGAGAAGGGTCCCGTTATCCACGAAAAAGAAAGGCAGGTATATGCTTTTATGGATGGTGTGTGTGTTCAGCAGCATACCGTTTTCGGCATTCCAGATATAGATGACATCGTTGTCTGTGACCGTGGCCGCTTTCTTGCCGTCGGGACTTAAGGCAAATCCGCGCACCGCTTCATTATGCCTTAGCATGAGTTCTGCTTCCAGTTCCGAAGCATAAGTTACTTTATAGACACCAAGAGCCTCGGAAAGCGCATACTCCGCTTCCTCCACATAGGGCCGTTCCGGGTTTGTAAGGTTCTTTGGAAGCGCTTCCCGGGCAACCAGCACGGCACCCAGTCGGTCTCCCTGGGAAAGATAGGTTCGCGAGATATCCGAAAGATAGAGGGATTGTCCTCTCAACGTCTTCTGGACCTGTATTTCCAAAAGTCTTGCATGCTCTTCCACTTCTCGCGACTTTTGCTCCACCTGTTCCGATTTTTCCTTGATAACTTCCGCCTGCTGCTTGATCAGGGCTGCCTGATATGTACTATAGGAGCCGAACAGCAAGAAGAAGGCGGATAGGGCAAAGGACAGGGTGAGAATGCGCTTAATCCTGCGCTCCCTGTGCCGCTGCTTCAGATCGTCGAAACGGCAGTTGAGGATGGGCGCTAGAAGGCGAAGAACCTCGGTTTTCAGCTTCTTTTTCATTCCCCTGAGGTCTTCCGCGCGGATATCGGCCGCCAAGGGCTCGATTTCCTGGACCACTTCGGCCTCCGTTCCGTCTTCCTGAACCACCCTTTTCTTCACAAACCGGAGCTGCTCCGGGAAAGACTCTGCCGGTTCCCCTTCAATGAGCAGCGGCAGGATCCTGTCGTGCCCGTGCAGCGCCGCAAAGGTTTCAATCTCCTTGCAAACCCATTGGGAAGCAGGCGTCCTGGGAGAGCAGATAACAATCAGATGCTCCGAGTTTTCCAGGGCTTCCTGAATGCTTTGTGCCAGGTTGGACGAGGTGGGAAGCTCTTCGCGGTCCCTGAACACGCGGCCTACTTTTTTCTGGCTGCCCATCTTTACGACGGCCTTGGGTACCCGGTAGGTTTCCAGCATCCTGTGCAGTTTTTCCGCTATGGTTTTATCAGGTTCGGTGTGCCTGTAACTGATAAATGCGTCGTATTTATAGGTTTGCAAGTCACATACCCCCTGTATTGGCTTAATTATACATTACAGAAAAGCGGTCTGGCCGTCAATCGGTTTGATTCCGGCGGGTTGCAGGCCGGTTCCTCATTTTCTGCGGATGTTCGCGCCAAAATAAGTGTGGTATATATATTATGAGGAATATGATCTGAACGGACAGGTGATACGATTGCTGTATGATGCCATTATCATTGGACGCGGCCCCGCCGGGATATCCTGCGCCATTTATACCACAAGGGCTAACCTGAAAACCCTTGTTATAGGAAAAAATGACAGTGTCCTGCTCAAGGCGGATAAGGTGGAGAACTATTATGGATTTGAAGAACCCGTAAGCGGCAGGCAGCTCCTGGAGGCCGGCGAAAGGCAGGTATTACGGCTTGGTGCCCGCATTGTCACCGATGAGGTGGTGGGAATTGAAAAAACCGATCTTTTTACTGTGAGATGTGTAAACGGCGAGTACCAGGCGAAAACCGTGCTGCTGGCCCCTGGCTCCCCGGTTGCCAAGGCTCCGGTTCCCGGAATTGAGGCCTATGAAGGGATGGGGGTCAGTTATTGCACCACCTGTGACGGATTTTTCTATCGGAACAAGAAGGTAGGCGTGCTGGGTTATACCGATTACGCAATCCATGAAGCCATGGAACTGCTTGCCTTCACAAAGGGCATCACCATTTATACCAACGGCATGGCACTCAGCGTCTCTCCGGCTTTCAGGCAACAAATGGATGCTTTCAGGATCAACCCCGGGAAGATAAAAGGCCTGTATGGCCAGAACAGGCTTGAAGGTATTCTTTTTGAGGACGGCACGACAGAGGCCGTGGATGGGTTGTTTGTAGCCTTCGGTAGCGCCTCGGGCGTCAGTTTTGCCATGAAAATGGGCATTTTGATGAACGGTAAGTCCATCGCTTTCAATGAAAGGATGGAGACCAATATCGACGGGCTGTTTACGGCAGGGGACTGCACGGGGGTCTTCAAACAAATAGCTGTGGCGGTAGGCCAGGGAGCCCTGGCTGCCAGGGGCATGATCGAGTATGTCAGGAAACAGGAGAAACCTGTGGAATAGAAACAAAAAACAGCGTTCCAACCTGAACGCTGCCTGCTTAGGGAATCTATAAATAAATTGAAATTGTTTGCCGCTCCATAAAGGAGCGAAAAGGGGGCCGAAAATCCATTTGCTGCTGCGTTTTATGCTGCGATTTCAGGGGATCTTGCTTGTTTCGTCAATCAGTCAATCGAAACTGCGTCATTTGCTTCAACAGTTTTTATTATAATCAAAATGCCCAAGGAATATAATGATGAAATACTACAAAAATTCATGGCTATCCTGTGCGGCTGTCGTGCAAAATAGAGGAATAATATTCACCAAAAAACGGCTACATCTCGATGAAGTTTTTGTAATCCAGCCTATTCTTTTCACAAAACGCCATTAATGAGAATATCATTTTTTTGCCTCCTCCTACGCCGGTTTTAAGAAACCTGTACAGATGGGCCGGATCAACTCCCAGCTCTCTCCCAAACCGATTGTAGTTACCGTTGCAATAACTGTTCATCAGTTCCATCATCTTGTCTCTGCTCAATCTTGGCTTCATAGACTTCATTCCCCCCGAAGTTTTATTGCATCGGGTGGCACGTCCGACCACCAACTTAAGATATAATATCCTTATTTTTGCCATTTGTAAAGAGTGTATCCTGAACAGCTAAAAGAGGGTATTCGGGGTATCACATCAATAACGGTTTGTGTCTGCTCGCAGGAACCTCCCGATCCGGCCGGAAGAAACCATAAGAATAAATGGAGTTTGTCACACATAAACATGATCTTGGATTGAGACATGAGGTGTTGGTATGAAAGCCTTAAGACTGGTTGCGGCAGCATCGGCCGTGCTTATGGCCTTATTGCTGTATTCTTGCGGAGCGGATAAAGAGACTCTTGGGAATCAACTGACAGAAGAAGAACTGGAACCGGTAAGCAGCATCGTGATCGATGAGGAGGAGGCTGCCGTCCTCAACGAAAAAGTGCCGGTATGTCTCTATTTCGGAGATGAACAGAAGAACAAGCTGGTTAAGGAGATACGTTATCTGGATATTGATGAAGCCAAGAAAGGCGCGTCCGCCCTGGCATCGGCCATTGTGAAGGAACTGATCGCAGGCCCGAAGGCTAAGGGACTGACTGCCGTCCTGCCCGAGGGTGTATCGTTGCGAGCTCCTGTCACTATTGAGGGACGCGTTGCGACAGTGGATCTCACCAAGGAATTTATCGACAACCATCCAGGAGGTAAGACACTGGAAGAACTTTCGGTATACTCCATCGTCAACGCCCTGACAGAACTCAAGGAAATTGAGCGGGTCAAGATCATCATCAACGGCAAGCAGGCCAAGAATTTCAAGGGGAACCTGACCCTCGACAAGGAATTCCCCAGAAACGAAGCCATTATCAACAAGGAAGTCGGCATGGCGAGGCCTGAAGATGGCGGGCTGGTACCGGTCTCCGACGAGGAACCCGAAGATGCGGCCGATTTCCTGACCGAAGAAGAAGATCCGCTTGAATAATCAGGAAAACATATGTATAATCAATCTGACTGAAGACCGGAACGAATTGGCGTTAAAGCCTGAACCCAGGGGAGCAAGTAATGCTCCCCTTATGGATTTATATCATCCGAAGCCCTGCGGCGCGCGGTACAGGATGTTCTATACCAGCGCGTATCGTTTTTGGTGTTTATGTTATTATTGATTGATAGTTCGGACAGATCGGAGGCGTGACTGGATGGATAGGAAAATCAGGGTCGTTGTACTTTTTGGCGGGCAGTCATCGGAACACGAGGTTTCCAGGATATCGGCCCAAAGCGTGTTGGAGAATATGGATCCCAACCGCTATGATATTCGCATGATTGGGATTACGAAAAATGGTGAATGGCTTCGCTATGACGGGGATATCAAGCACCTTGCCTCCGGCGAATGGGAGAACATAGCGCGGGCGAACCTGCTTCCTGCACCTAAAAAGGCTGAAAACGCCGTTCCCACCTGTATGGATTTGATCACGACCAGGGACAGGGACGGCAGGCCGGAACCCGTGGATGTTGTTTTCCCGGTGCTCCACGGCCCCAACGGTGAGGACGGCTCGGTTCAGGGCTTGCTTCAGTTGGCGGGTGTTCCCTATGTGGGTTGCGACATCCTGTCATCGGCGGCCTGCATGGACAAGGAGTTTACAAAGCTGGTGCTGAACCAGGCCGGAATACCCACCGCCAGGTATATCAAGGTCTATCGTGATGAGATTGAGGTGTCCGTCCAGGTTATCCGGAGCAGGATCGATGAGCAATTCGGCTGGCCCTGCTTTGTGAAGCCGGCCAATGCAGGCTCGTCGGTGGGCGTGACGAAGGTCAGATCGCCGGAAAATCTTCTGGAGGCATTGCGCCAGGCGGCAAAATATGATAACAAAATATTAATTGAGGAATACATCGAAGGCCGGGAACTGGAGTGCGCGGTATTGGGAAACCGTCATCCCATGGCTTCGGTGGTTGGCGAGATTGTTCCCAGCAATGAGTTTTATGATTACAACGCAAAATATCTGGACGGCAAATCGGAAACAATAATCCCTGCCGACATAGAGCCCAAAGTGGCGGAACAGATCAGGGATTATGCGGTTAAGGCCTTCAAGGCGTTGGGATGCTCGGGACTTTCTAGGGTGGACTTCTTCCTCCAAAAAGGTACCAACAGGATTATCCTCAATGAGCTGAACACCATGCCCGGTTTTACCGATATCAGCATGTACTCCAAGCTTTGGGCCGCCAGCGGGATTCCCTATCCGAGATTGATCGATCGGCTCATTGAACTGGCCTTTGAAAGACATGAACAATCAATCCGGTCGTATGAGAGGGCGTAGACGTGGAAAAACAGGTGCTTATAACAGTTGACAGCAAGATGGATGACTTTAACGGCGGCAATAATGCCCTGAGCCTTGTGACTGAGGGCAAGCTGAAGGTGGAGAACAATGAATATGTGCTGAGCTATGAGGAAAGCCAGATCACGGGTCTGGACGGGACCACAACGGTTATCAGGGCATCAAACGATTCAGTGACACTGATCCGTCATGGCAGCGTCAGCACCATGATGCTGTTTGAGGTTGGCAAAACCCATCTCACCGACTACCACACCCAGTACGGAACGGTAATGCTGGGTATAACAGCCCAGAGGGTGGACGTAAACATGACTGAGAACGGCGGACGGATCGACGTGGATTATATCGTGGAATACAATCGGGTCTTTGGCGGCAGGAATTCCATCAGCGTGAAGATACAGGAGATGACGGGAAACCGTTCACCTTCCTGATCCATCGGGTTCAAAAAATAACGAAGAGGGATGAACAGCACATGAACAGTATTTATGAAAAAATACGCCAGCAGATCAATCGGGTTGTTAAAGATGCCTTTGAGGCCTGTGCGAACAACCAGACCCTTCCGGCAGTGGAGCTTCCTGAGATTACCGTTGAGGTTCCAAGGGAGAGAGGCTTTGGCGATTTTTCCACCAATGTTGTCATGCAGACGGCCAGGCAGCTCAGGATGCCTCCCAGAAAAGCGGCCGAAACGCTTATCCAGGCCATGGATCTGAAGGATACCTATATCGAAAGGGTCGAATGCGCCGGCCCCGGTTTCATCAACTTCTATCTGAACCATCACTGGCTTTATGATGCCCTGAGACTCATTCAGGAAAAACAGGAGCATTATGGCGAACTGGATATCGGCAGAAATGTCCGGGTCAATGTGGAGTTTGTCAGCGCCAACCCCACCGGGCCCCTCCATATGGGGAATGCCAGGGGAGGCGCATTGGGGGACTGCATTGCCAATGTCCTCAAGAAAGCCGGCTATGATGTGACCCGTGAATTCTACATAAACGACACGGGAAACCAGATTGAAAAGTTCGGGCTCTCACTGGAGGCGCGCTATCTCCAGCAGCTCCTGGGAGAGGATAAAGTGCCGTTCCCCGAGGATGGCTATCACGGGGAAGACATTATCGAACACGCCAAGGCTTATATTGCTCAATATGGCGATTCGCTCCTGAAGGAGACACCTGAGAAGCGCCGTGAAATGCTGGTCCAGTATGCCCTGCCCATCAATATTGAAAGGATCAGAAAGATGCTTTCCGATTATGGCATCGAGTATGATGTCTGGTTCTCGGAAAAAACCCTTCATGACAGCGGCGAAGTGGCGGAAACCATCCAGTTCCTGAAGGATAACGGTTATACCGTTGAGAAGGACGGCGCCCTGTGGCTCAATGGCGAGAAATTGGGCCTGGAGAAGGATGAGGTGCTGGTCAGAAACAACGGCGTACCCACCTATCTTGCGGCGGATATCGCTTATCATCGCAACAAATTCATCAAGCGCGGCTTTGACTGGTGCATCAACCTGTGGGGAGCCGATCACCACGGTCATGTGGCCAGGATGAAAGCGGCCATGGCGCCGTTCGGTGTCTCCGGAGACAGGCTGCAGGTCGTCCTGTTCCAGTTGGTCCACCTGTACAGGAACGGTGAGATCGTCCGCATGTCCAAACGCTCCGGTAAGGCCATTTCCCTTGAGGATCTTCTCGAAGAGGTGGGCCGCGATGCCGCACGCTTCTTCTTCAACCTGAAAACCTCGGGTAGCCACCTGGATTTTGATCTGGACCTTGCGGTCAGCCAGTCCAACGAAAATCCGGTTTATTATGTGCAATATGCCCATGCGCGTATCTGCAGCCTGATAAGAAAGCTCAGGAAGGAAGAGGGCATCACGCTGAAGGATTTGGATCGGATTGATCTGACACTCCTGACCAAGGAGGAGGAATTGAATCTCATCCGTAAGCTTGCCGAATATCCCGAAGAGATTGCCCTTGCCGCAAAAACCTTGGAGCCCAGCAGGCTCACGCGCTATGTGCTGGACGTGGCGGCCCATTTCCACAGCTTCTACAACGCCTGCCGTGTGAAAGGCGAAGAGGAGCCTTTGATGATGGCGCGCCTCATGCTGGTGGATTCAACGCGCATTGTGATAAAAAACGTTTTGGATCTGATCAGTATCAACGCTCCGGAAAAGATGTGATCAGACATTTTTTCAATAAAATTGTATTATTGGGGGAAAAGCGATGAGCCTTTACAAGGATTGGCGCAGCAAACTGGAGAACAACAGGGAGACCGAAGCCGACAAAGCCTTTTTCAACAACTATATCCAGGCCGAGACAGAAGCCTACCGCAGGATACTGAAACACAACGAGATACAGATACAGGGTAAGCTCTCAGAACTTGCGGAAACCTACCAGATGGACAATATCACCTTCATGGGATTTCTGGACGGCATCCGGACAAGCCTGGACAATAACCTGGACCTGGAATCCCTGGAACCGGACAGCGAGATACAGCTCTCCATCAACCTGGAGAAGCTCTTCTACAACATGCTGGAGGCAAAGGCCCACTGGCTTTACGGACTGGAGGAATGGGACGAGCGGCTTTCCGCTGAAAAACGCAGGGAGATACGTAAAAAGTTCAACGAGGATCACCGCGCCGTGAGCAACAAGGTGGGCCGGAACGATCCGTGTCCCTGCGGCAGCGGCAAGAAATATAAGAAGTGTTGCGGCGCCTGAACTTCAGCCAGAGAGATAGCGATTTTGGAGGAAGGGTATGCTTAAGGTCAGAAATCTGTCGAAGGTGTTTGATAAGGTTCAGGCGGTGGATGAGATCTCCTTTGAGGTGAATCCGGGCGAGATCGCCGTCCTGCTGGGTCCCAACGGCGCCGGCAAGAGTACCACCATCAAATCCATCGCCGGGCTTTTGCGCTTTAAAGGCCAAATCCTTATCAACAACACGGATAACAAATCGGTCGAAGCCAAACGCGCTTTTGGGTACATACCTGAAACGCCGGCGCTTTATGAGAACCTGACCGTTTGGGAGCACCTGGAGTTCATTGCCCGCGCTTACAGCCTGAGGGACTGGGAAGAGACGGCCAACCGCCTTCTGACCCGGTTTGAGATGGATGATAAAAAGGACAAGCTGGGTAAGGAACTCTCCAAGGGTATGCAGCAGAAGGTCAGCATCTGCTGTGCCCTTTTGATCCAGCCGAAAATGATCATGTTCGACGAGCCCATGATCGGCCTGGATCCCAAGGCCATCAAGGAACTGAAGTCCGTCTTCCTGGAGCTGAAGCAGGCGGGATGTGCCGTACTGATAAGCACCCATATCATCGACAGCATCGAGGAGGTCTGGGACAAGGTGCTCATCATGAACAAGGGCCGGATTGTCCTGAACCTCACGCGCGATGAACTGGACAACAAGGGCGAGTCCCTGGAAAGGATTTTCCTGAAGGTTACCGACGGCAAAGGGGAGGGTGAAGCATGAAAGCCCTTCTTTTTCTGATCCGGAGAAACCTGCTGAACGGCATCAAATCCGCTTTCAAAAAGCCGCTGGTATTGATAGGCTATATCTTAATGCTCCTTTTTATCATTGCCTTTATTGTTGCAAGCTTCGTCATGCCAAGCGGCGAAATAAGGAACCTGTCACCCACGCTTTTCAGGGGCATCATGATGCTGGTCTTTACCGTTCTCTATTACATGTCGCTGAAGTTCGGAATTGAGAAAGGGAGCAGCTATTTCCGCATGGCCGACGTCAACATGGCCTTTACCGCGCCGCTGCGCCCGAATCAAATCCTGCTTTACGGATTCATCCGGCAGTTGGGAGGAACCTTGTTCTTTCTCCTGCTGGCCTTTTTTCAGATCCCCAACCTGAAGAACAATTTTGCTTTTGAACCCCATGGCGTTTTTGTGCTGCTGCTGGCTGTGGTCGCCTATACGATGGCATATCCGCTTATCGGCATGCTGATCTATTCCTGGACATCGGTATCCAAAGAGAGAAAGCGCCTGGCAAAGCGCATCTTTGACGGAGCGGCCCTGGTTGTGGCGCTCATCTTCCTGATAGACCTGAGCCAAACCAGGGATTTTGTCAAGTCGCTGGGTAATGTTTTCGATCATCCGGTTGCCCATTACTTTCCCATCATCGGCTGGACAGGATCCATTGCCTCGGCGGCCGTTGCCGAGCCCGATACGGCCTTCATGGTTGGCGCAGCGGGCATGGTGGTGGTCATCCTCGGTCTTTCCCTTTTGCTTTACAGGATGAAACTGGATTATTACGAGGATGTGCTGGAAGCCACCGAGTATATGGAGGCGGCCATAAAAGCCAAACGCGAGGGCAGGAACATGACCTTTGGCCAGAAGACCAGGAAGAATATCCACGGCGGACTTTCCGGCGTGGGGGCCCGTGCCCTGTTCGCGAAAAACATGAGGGAGATCAGGAAGACATCCATGTTTCTTTTTCTGGACAGGATGTCGGTTACGGTTATTCTGTCATCCATCCTGTTCAAGCTGATCATGCCGTCGGAATCGGGAGTGGATGGAATCTCCATGTTCCTGATCCTGGCATTCAGCCTGTACATGTTGCTGCTCATGCAGGCGCAGGGAAGATGGTCCGTTGAGGTGGAAAAGCCCTACATTTACCTGATTCCTGCATCTTCCTACGAAAAGCTGTTTTATGCTTCGCTCTCTGAGCATGTGAAGAACCTGTTTGACGGTGCGTTGCTCTTCACGCTTTCCGGCATCTTTTTCGGCGCTCGGGTCCCGACGGTTCTGATATGCATCCTGTCCTATGCCTTTTTCGGCGCTGTGTTCCTGTACGCCGAGGTTCTGGCAAGGCGTCTTTTTGGTCGTGTCCACAGCAAAGGGCTTCTGATTTTCATCAAGGTGCTCTTTTCCTTCCTGCTGGTCCTGCCGGGAGTTATTGGTTCGATTTTCGCTGCCATAGCCACCGACAGCGAGTTTTATATGATTGGCGCTATGGGAGCCTGGGCTTTCGTTTTGGCCGTCACCCTGTTCATGTTTTCCGCCGGCATCTTCAACAATATCGAGTCCGCATCCTGACTAGGGCGAACGGAGAATTTACTTTTTAATGAGGTGTTTTTATGCCGGTTACGCCCGCACAGGACTGAAGCCCACAAGTTCTATGAGAGCCTGGGTTTCAGCGGTTCCAGGAAAAAGGGGTTCGTGATAGAAATGCTTTAAAGGCGCCGAGAATTTCGGACGGCCAATGGCTGAACGGCAAACTGCGATCATGCACTATACGCAGTTTTTGTATATTTCGTGGGTTTTTGAGACCATGCTGTCTATGGAAAACTCTCTTTTCACGGTTTCCAGGCCGTTTCTGCCGTACTGTTCCCTCAATTGCCTGTTTTCAAAAAAGAGCTTCATGGCGCGTGCCATCCCGTCCACGTCACCATAGCTTACCCGGATGCCGCATTGGCTGCGCTCGTTGACAATTTCTCCCGTGCCGCCCACATCGGTGGTTATGACGGGCAGAGAACAGGCGATGGCTTCCAGGATGGAGATGGGAAGGGCTTCATGCACGGAATGGCAAATAAAAATATCGCTTCCCTTGAGGATATTCCGGACATCGGTCCGATAGCCGGCGAACAGGATGTGGCGGGAAACGCCCAGTTCAGAGGCCAGCTTTTTGGATTCTTCCAGGGTCTGTCCGTCACCGACAAGCAGGAAAGTAATCTTTCGCTCACTGAACAAATCCTTGTCGGTTTCCGCCAGTCTTGCTATGGAACGGATGAGGAAGCCGTGGCCCTTTTCCGGGCTGAACCTGGCGATGGATACGGCAACCAGGCTGTCCTTGTCAATTCCCAGCTCCTCTCTGATGGTGGAAGGCGTGCTTTCTGTGAAATAGTCCACATCCACCCCGTTATGGATGACGCTGATGTCTTCGGAGCGCATGCCCTGCCGAATCAGCATGTTTTCAGCTGCGTGGCTTACGGCAATCGTCCTGGTGTTTTTGAATGAAAGCAGCTTGTTGAGGAATCTGTCGACAGGGCGGGCCGTATGGATCACATGGCAGGTGTTTACAATGCAGATATTGTTACCGAACAGGCGGGATAATAAAGCGATATAGAATTCCCTTAAGAACTGGGTATGTACGATGTCAACCTCAAGTTTCCTGCACAATTCTGCCAACGTACGTGCCGCCGTAAAATCAAATCGGCTTTTCATTCCAAGCCGGTATACCGGTATGCCCAGTTCTTTCATCTGATCGACCAGCGGACCCTCTTCATTGTAGGCAAAAAAAACCTCCGCTTCCATCCCGTTCAGTTTCCGGGCGAGAGAGTAGACGTAGCGCTCTGTGCCGCCTTTGCCGGCATGGTTTAACAGGTAAAGAATCTTCAGCATCTTTTGACCTCACGCGGGTTACCGGCTTTTTGGCCGGCCTTTGATACTCTAAATGTATCACCCTCCGCGCGGCGCGATCAAGTTAATATTTTCGCAGGACTAAACGCCGGATAAAAAAATACCTTTTTCACACAGGAATTCCCCGAATTGTTAGCGCTGTGTTACGAATGCATCTTAGTGTAAAATTGTTTTAGGTTAAAAAAACAAGAGACCCCTCTTTTTTGGTAAAATATTGATCAACGAAAAACAAACAAAATACCAAGGAGGAGTCTCTTATGAGTAATATTATATATCAGATTTTCGAGAATTACATCATTGATGTTATGGGATTTCTTAGTTCAAACAAGATAAGAAAACTCGAAGAACTGGAGAGCGAGCTCAAGAAGAAGTCTGACAGCCTAAACGCGCAACTGGTAAGCACTTATTGTGAAATCATAGATGAGGCAATATT